>ERZ809074.549-NODE-549-length-58405-cov-26.609152_pt1 | contig 58405 bp, 92 predicted proteins | sample MGYA00520795_ERZ809074 | MGnify/ENA primary metagenome ERZ809074 (study PRJEB31570, sample SAMEA3212989) | Homo sapiens | biome: human-gut; feature: human gut; material: fecal | place: Sweden | collected 2011 ...
GCCTGTACTAATTCAGCTTTGTTCATTACTTCTTGCCTCCTTTCTTGTGGTCTGCATATATGGAATATGCGATTGCAATTATTACTTCTGTGATTATCGTTGCGGCAACACCGCACCAAAATTCAGGAATATACATCTTTTTGCATCCTCTCTTGTCTGCTACCTCTGGTAGCCGTCACGGTCATGCGGTAGTCATACCGTTTCTGCACTGCACCGCCGCACTCAGCCGCCTTACTTCCTCCGGTGTATCTTGGCGTAGCTTCACTGCCATGGCTATATTTATAGTTTCGTGCCGGATTGCCATGCGTGGACCATCAGGGACTCGAACCCCAGACCGTCCGGTTATGAGCCGGATGCTCTAACCAACTGAGCTAATGGTCCATACCTCACACTTGGGGAGATTCCATGTGAGGTTTCGGAGGTTCATTATAAACGTGAACCCTCCGATGTGGGATTGCTGTCGGGGAACAACAATTCCTAAGTGGGAAGTGTTGGTGTCGAACCAACTCCTATGGATTTTCAGTCCATCGCTTCTACCGAGTTAGCTTACTTCCCATATTACGGCACTGTCGCTGTGCCGTAATGGTTAGGAGAAACTTTAATGCCAAATACCTTGTGTTCACTCCGCTTAACTTATGTCCGTGTCACTTGGTATGGTCGTAGTATAGCGCACTAAACATTCTTTGTCAAGTGGAATAAACAATATTTTCAAAAAAATTTGTTTTTCTGTGTGCAGTCGGCTTTACAACCGTTTTTCTGAACATCAGAAATCAACTTGCTTACAGGGATTTTGAGAAAATTTGCTATATCGTATATCTTGTCGATTGACGGATAACTTTTGCATTGTTCCCAATCGCTCACGGTATTCTGTGCCACATGAACGCCCGTTGCAAGTTCGTGTTGTGTAATTCCCCTATTCGTTCTTTCTTTTTTCAAGTTGGTGGCGAAACTATATTGTCCCATGCTATCCCTTTCTATATTCCTAAGTCACTTCTCTTTACTACCTGTCCCTCTCCGCCAAGAAGAGCATCTACAAACTGGGCGAACATTGCCAGAGTGTCCGGCGCATCATCATGTTTATTCTTTCCGAGCTGTGTATAACTGCAAAGGAATGACATCATCACACCGTAATCACTCTTAGGCTCATATTCTGTAATATCCTTGAATATGACGTGTTCCTTAACCCATGAAGAATTGACGATGATCTTGGTCTCTTTGTTCTGAGTAGTGTATTTCTTCGTGATATGGCATCTGCCGCCTTTTGCTTTGACAAGTCTCTCAACTTCATTTGCGGTTCTGCTACCCTCTTTGTTGCTCTCGAACTGTGCCTGCTGTACATGATGCTTAACAAGCATATCTGAGTTGAGTTCGTCCAAGGTCCCAGGGTCGATGTTTTTGAATACCAGATCTTCCAGATAGTATCTGTCTCCGTACTGATAGAAAACTCCGAGGAAGTTGTAATCTGTACCGGTGTCCTTGGTATCGCAGATTGCCAATATAGAATCCGGTTCTCTGTCCGGCAGTCCTCCGATATATCTCTGCAATTCTGTTGGATGATACAGAATACCCTCTCTCTCAATCGGATCGCTCTTATACAGGCAGCGATATGAAACATCATCCATCGACATTTCCATATCGTGGAAGTATTTCTCATCGAATCCAACATCATAATCGTAATCAAAGTTGCTTTTTCCGGTCTGAGGATCAATGTCTGGAACAGCAATAAACTCTGCCCTCGGATTGCCCTCATACATTCTTTCAAGCCGGCCAATAACATCATGCACACTCCATCGGGTTGCAATGTGGATCTCTTTTGCTTTCTTCTTTTTACGAGATTTAAGGTCTGTGGTGTACTCTCCGTACAACTTATCCAGACGATCAATAGACAGAGCCTCTTCGATACCGGAAACCAAATCATCCACATACAGAAATCCCTCACAACGGGTAACACCGGTAAGGGAACCTCTGATTGGTCTGCAGGTCAGTGTCTTAAACGGTTGCCATCTTCCAAGGTTTATTGTCTCTTCTTTTGCGTTATTTCCCTCAAATACAATGTCCGGGAACACATCGCTCCAACAATATTCATTGCTGGTAATTATGTTGAGAACGGCATCATAGAACATTCTCGTCATAAATCCAGAATGGGAGGACATAAGGTTTGGTGTGTTGGGGTAATGCCCCATTACAAACGATATGAAAAACTCTCCCAGTGTGGTCTTGCCGGTGCCAGGAGGCATTGATATTGATAGAATATCCAACTCATCATCAATAAGCCTCTGCATCTTCTGTACAAGCCAATAAATCTTATTTCTTCGTGGCTGATAGTATCTGTCCTCTGGATCTCTGTTCTTTTCCACATAAAGCAGATAAGAGTCAAAATCCTTATGTTCCTGTGCCAAGAACAAAAGAGCCTTATTGTACAAATCGTAATATTTAATATCTCCTGTCGCACATAGTCTCAGTGCAAGGAATCTGACCTTATTCGCTAATTTCCGTGAAAGTTCTTTATCTTCCCGAATAACCTCATTTGCCATTCCGAGTAAGGACAGAAGATTGTCATAGTCACTCAGATCGCTTTTCAGAAGCCTTACGATAATCTCTTTATTCGATAGTTCGTGTTGAGCCATGAAAATTCATCCTTTCTCACGGCTCTACACGGCTCTGTATTTTTACTTCGGTCTTATTACATCAACTCTTGCCCTGACAACGATTCCGCAGTTCTTAGAATCTGGTTCTGTGTCGAATACGAGTATTCCGTCTTGTGCAAGTTTCATACCCATTTCTTGTGCCATTTTCCTATGGACAAAACCTGCTATATCCTCTCGACCTGCTTGGAATATATCAAGGTGTTTGCATACCTGGTACGTCTCTATCGGTCTGAAAGTGTAGGTGTTTTGAAATTCAACGGACGGTTCCGGCATTGGCATTGATTGATCTTGTAACTTTCTCTGTGGTCTTTTCCGCCAATGTGGCTTATTGTTTCTCTTTCTCTGTCTCATCATTGGTTTTACCATCTTTCTTCTGTTGTCTATCTCTTACACTCTTACTGCAAACACTCAAGATAACCATATTCAGATGATCGTTCTGCTTTCTGAGCTGTGTGTTCTGTTCTAAGAGCAGTTCATTCATCTGTGTGATTTCCTTTTTCACATCGTTGTTGGACTTTGCATCTTTCCAACTCACAAAGATATAAATTCCCAGTACCACAAACCATATAAGTGCAAAAATCAAATCTTTCATCTCTATTCCTCCGGCATATAATATAATCCATTGTCATAAAACTTCACGTCAGGCTCTCTGTCCGCACTTTTCAGCAGAATCACATTTCCGTTTGCAAAGTTTTTCATTGCGTCCGGCGGCAACTCTGCATCTTTCAACATCATGTATGGGGAAAATAGGGTTTGCAGCATTTCATTGTAGACCTGATCTGTTCTTTCTTCCGTTCCGTACTTACCAATTACGGTATCGTCTGCAAAGATTTGTTTCCCATGCAATGAGATTTCTTTCACATTTCCCATGTTGATTGTCGTATTTCTATCCTGATTTACTATAAACATTACTCATCCTCCAACCATCTGTTATCCAAATAGCAGAATCCGTATACCGCCGCCCCTATAAAGACAATCCATAGCATCCAGAATCCGACTATCATCGCCGTACTGCTGCTTACCATGTAATCCACAGCACTATCTAACGTATCAGTCTGAATGAACGTGCTGCCATTGCTTATCGTGTTATCTTTCAGTTCTGTATAAATGACACCATCGTAGGCAGTGTCTATGACATAATACTTATATCGCACACGGCTTGATTTCTTCTGTGTGTCTATATGATAGTCTCCCGGCATGGATATTGTGCCGTATGGAAATTCAACGCCAAGAAATGATACCTTTTCGCTATGTTTTTCCCAACTGTCGTAATAATCCCACGAATAGTAAGTTTCCGTTGTGTAATATGTGTGGGATTTTCCATTTATCGTTGTCGTATGGGCTACCTGTCTGGTGTGTTGGTTGTAATGTTCCTCTCTGACTTCTATGTAGGCATATTCGCCATCAATATCAGAGTCAGTAACCGGATCTACAACCGACAGAGTTCCTTTTACAAACGCATTGCCTACATTGGTTCTCATTCCATAATGGAACTGTTCTGCGTCATTATCGATCTTAATTGCCTGATAATATTCCTCATTTTTGTTGTCGCATGAGGAAGAAATCTTTTCGCTGATGAAAAATCCACCCGTGAGCATGACAAGGATAATGACGATGCTAAACATGAGTTCTCGCACCGTCAAATCCCAACCACTGCCGGAGTAGATTATCGTACTCCATTTTCTCATAGGCTTATTCTCCAAACAGATTGCTTACCGGCTGCCTGTCCTCTGTGCTGTATTCCAGATATGAATAATTGATAACCTCATATCCCATCATTCCTAAGATCTGCTTATGAGGGAACTTACGCACATATTTCTTGTATGCCCGGACTTCATTGTTATAGGACTGTCTGTACTGTGCAATCAGATTTTCAGTCGTAGCCAATTCATTCATAAGCTCTTTATAATTTTCATTCGATTTCAGTTCCGGGTACTGCTCCGCAACCGCAGCAATGGAAGTTGTGACATTCTCAATATCCACACCGCCATTGTTCCTTGCGTCAACAACTGCCAAAAGCGTATCTGCCTCATGCTTATCATATTCTTTTACGCAGTCTGCCAGATTGTAGATGAGATCGGCTCTACGTTTCTCCTGCGTCTGCACATCGGAGTCTGCCGTAAGAACCTGTTCCTCTAACGAAATGGCTCTGTTGTTCGTTGTTACGAAAATTCCTGCAATCAGTAATACAAATGCGACTACAATGCCGACAATAATCCATGTTCCTTTATTTTTCATTGTTCTTGTCCTCCATCTTTAGCATAAATTTGTTTTCTGCCAGAACTATCCCTCCGGGAACTTCCGTAAAGATCGGTTCTGTTCCGTTGTAAATCTGAAATTCCACATCATTCCGGCAGACGGCATCTCCGCCGTCCATCGGAATAGCTGCCAGAACTTCTTTTGTATCGGTCTTATAGACCACCACCGTTGTCATATTGCACCTCACATGAAGTAATCATAACCGACACCATATTTTGCCATGATAAGACTCTTTGCCATTTCCTCTAGCTTCTGGTGTTCGGTCGCATCCAGATACACGCCCTCATAGGTTCCACCCTGGCATCCCATCCAATCGTACTTGCAATGCAAAAGTTCATGCACAAGATCCTTTTCCATGCAGTGTTTGAACAATGTATTGTTCTCTTTGTAAGATTCATCGCTGAGTAACTGGATGTTTGCCTGACTGGATTCAAATATGAATGTGTTATATCCGGCAGCGTCAATTACCTCTTCTCCATTAGGGTTCATAATCTTATCCTTAACATGTGCCAGTATTAGCCACCCATCAAGGAATAATCTGTGTTGCCACTCTCTCAGGCACTCTTCTAACTGCTCTTGGTTTTTGAATATGTCTATCGGTTTTTCTTTCCCATCTCTCTTTTCAAGAGTTCCACAAGTATTGTTCTCGAAAGCCGTACCGTCTGCAACGGAAAAGCACCATTTATCTCCATATCTGCGACCGCACACATAATCCCCTATCTTTACCGGTATTTTGCATCCGCACTGATTTCCTATGTTGGTAATCAGAACCAGTCCACCTTTTACGGTGCTATGATCTATGAAAAAGTTTTCTCCGCTAGCGGTCATGTAATCGTCAATTTTCTTGCCACAAGTAAGCAGATCGAACATTTCACGCTGATTTTCCCCTGTCCACATCATGGTTTTTACTTCATCCGGGGACTGCGGTTTCAAGTTCAAATTATCCATCATTCTCTCTCCTTTGCTTTCTTTGCGGACTTCACTTTGATTTTCTTGCTGCCGCCAAACTGAGAATACACCAGAGCGGACGCATGAACACTGTCCGTGCTAAGCACCTCAACGGTTCTCCTGATTGGTTTCCTTTCCAAGGTCTCAAATGTTACTCTGTACCATCTCTGATTTTTCACGCAATGCCTCCTTTGCCCTCTCATAGATAACCGCACATTTCTTGGCATCCTTGCACCGGATCGTTGTCAGAACTCTCGGTACTTTATCAGCTGCGCAAGAGGCATCTATTTTCTCAACGTCCGGCTCAAAGTCTCCACAGAAAGCACAGTAGTCAGCTACTCTTACCTCAATTCCGTTATCTTTCATGCGTACACCGCCTTTAACAGATTGATCTTGTCAATCAGAACATCAATGGTTGTATTGAGCTGATTGATTTTGATACACTGGTCCTGGTATCTGCTGTAAAAACTGTCACTTTCCGCCGCATGAGATTTCAGTTCTTTTATTTCTGCCTCCATGCTCGCCATCTGTTCTTTCAAGGCGGTGTTATCGTTTCTCTCTCCGTCCAACTGTTTTGTCAGAGAGAGGATTTTATCGTTTGCCTCATTCAATTCCTCATGCAGTCTGTTAATGGTTTCTTTGCACGTTTGGGTATCTTTACTTTCCATAGGTTTATCATCCTCCGTCTCAGGTACATTGAGTAATGTCCTGATTGCTTTCTTTGAGATGTGATATGCCATGGCAAGAGTGGCTAGGCTACATCATCCTCATTGGCATATCTGTCCTCAATTTCTTTCCGTTTTACGGATATATCAACGCCGTTGGTATTGAATGTCCGTGTGTAGCCACCCTCCGTAAGAATATCAATGATTTCTTCTTTACTGCAGGCATTAAGTTCTGCCAGAATGGGGATCTGCTTTTTGTGATTCTTCGCAGTCCTGTAATCGCATAAAATCTGTCCCTTATCCATTCGTGGCCTCCTTAATTACCCCCCCCACATAGAAATCATCATAGATTGCCTTGATAACCTCCGCATCGTAGAGTGCATTGTGTTTCTGACCTTTCGGCAAAGCAATTCCTCTGTCCGTAAGTAACTGCTCTCTCGAAATGTCAAAAGCTGCCTTTTCTGAAATATCAAGCATCGTTGCAATGTCCTGATTGATGTCGTGACAAGCCGGTGTAATAAACTCAGGCAACTTCATAGCGTTTCCTGCCAATAAGTCAATCAATAACACCATATCGTAATGCGAGACATCTGAAACGAATACCGCAGCATAATCACTGTCAAAATTAGCGTCCATTTCAAGCCATTCCATAAGTTCGCAACAAACATCTGCCTTACTGCCGATTACAGTCGTTGTTTTATTGTCGGCTGCCAGACTTTCTTCTAACTCCGCATTGCCGCTCAAAACCAAATGATCGAGAACATTCTTCTCAATCCATTCATCACACATACCCTCATCATAGTCCGTCAACTCTGCATAGAACCTATCTCCTGTGTCTGAGACAATTCCTATGCTGATAAGAGTTGTGTCCTTACGCAGACCAGTAAACTCTGTGTCAAAAAAATAGGTTCTCATGTGGTTTCCTCCGTTTCGTTTGGGATCTCCGGCACAGCTTCAAAATTCACTCTCAGATACCGTTCAAACAGTGAAGCGCAAACCATTGTGTAGCTGTATACTTCTTTGTCAAGAACCTCATCCTTGATAGAATCCGTAATCTGAGTCATCATAATTGCTGTCGGAGTTGTTGATTTCTCGTTCTCAAATGCTTTCAGCATAATGTTGCCGTCATATCCCTTGGCAAATTCCCTCAGCGTCATTGGTTATTCCTCCGATTTCTGCGCCTTTTTAGCTTTCTTGGCAGCTTTCTTTGCCTCTTTTTCAGCCTGCGCCATCTCAGGAATGAACTCACGGAAGATATTGTTGTAATTTCCGTTGTTGCCGTCCCATTTCTTCACGATAGCCATAGCCAGACCGGCTTCCTCAGAATAGGTATCAGCCTTTTTAGGCTTACGAATGGTTACTTCCTTGCCATCAACAACCTTTTTCTTGATTTCCACATTATCCATGCAGTTTACAACCGTCTTTGTGCCGTCAGACCAAAATACGATTGTTGCCGGATTCTGGAACAGGACTTTCTCGATACCGTATGCTCCAATAGGCTTGTCCTCAACCATTGCTTCTACACACAGTTTGTCACAACGATACGGGCTGCCGCATACATGATTGATCTTTCCAGCGTAAGTCGTGCCGTCCTCGCACTCAATAGTTACTCTCTTAAATTTCTTGTCCGCTAAACTTCTATCCATATTGTCCTCCTTAATACCTAACTGGTTAAAAATGTCTCTAAACGATGTTTCTCCCGGAATAGCGCATGACGCTATAACCTGATCTCTTAACAATCCGATTGTGGCATTTTGACATTTCTGTGAAAAATCCTCTGTGATACTCGCAACCGGTATATCATCAAAATCCGGCCATGGTTCTCCGAGACAGCGCACTCTTTCGATGCTCACTCTCCGCCACTGTTCTGCCGATGTTGTTGCCGTTACCTGTCTTGCATTTTCCCACCATCGGTTTTCGGTAAATGCCGAGTGTTGCATCACTCTGTCAAATGTTTGTAATGGTGGTATCAGCCGTTCTTTCGGTAATCCAAAGCGTTCAAAACCCTGCATGGCAAACGCTATCGGATCGGGTAACTGTGCCGCTTCTGGCGGTCTCCACGGTTTCTTTTCTTTCTCTTCCATTGGTGTCCTCCTTGTGATTTATTATCAAGGGTGGTATGCCCTTAATCTCATGTTGAAATTGTTCTCGATTTTCGCCACAACGCAGTCCTTTTTCAGTATGCACTTAGCACATTTTTCGAGATTTCTGTAAGGTTCTCTGCCAAAACACGGTTGAAACAGTTTGTTTATGGCAGATTTCTTCATTTTCACTTCAAAAGGTATTTCAAATCCATCTTTCAGATGAGAAATATCCGGCATATCATACTCTTCATCCAGTGTAGGCTCAGATATTTCCTTAATTTCCGCAAGCGGTATGGGGTCTCCGAGCCATTCATCCATGATAAAGAGCTGTGGTCTGGTCTCATTTTCCATCAATATTCCTCCTATGCCTCTATCAGTGTGAATACACGTTTATACACATCCTTATCCGGCAGACACCGCAATTTATTCAGTGTTGTGTTTCCAAGATAAACATTATATGTGCAATCCCCTATGGTTAATGTTCCTATGCTGCCCAGATCATTCAGATCCACTTGTACGCTATTGTGCTTATTCAGTATCGCCCGTATGGTCTTGCATACTTCCTCATTTTCTTTTTCTGATGCAAGGCAATCAAAACACGGATTTTTATTCTTTAATAATCTCATAATATGTTCCCTCGCACTCTTTCGGAGCCATAGTTCCCCATCCGTCAGCCTTTCTCAGTTCATAATGGGTTCCTCTGTCGATGGCAAAAAGTTCTTCGCCCTTATCAATAGTCATTTCCATATTCTTCTCAATGTCATTTACGACAATATTCTGTAAGAAACGTGCTATCATGCCTCTTTCTCCTTTATCACTTCGGCAAACGCCGGATTCTCATGCAGCTTTTCAGTAGGCCATCCCATGTGATGATACAGTTTTTCCATAAATTCAAGGCACTCTGCCTTGTCATATGTCAGTAGGAAACACAGTAATTGTTCTCTGTTATACATCACTGATGGTCCGACTCCCATTTTAATGTAATCATAATCTGGGTAACGTACCTGAAACTCATTCGGTGCTGCTGCCAGTATCTCAAATTTCACTGCCGATCCGTGCGGTTCCCTTATGCAATGCCTGAATGGTATCATGTTCTATCCCTCACTCTCTTTTCCCACCGTTCGTGTTTGCGTGCCATCTGTTCCTCATCTACGGTCAATGAAAGTTCTCCGGCACACTGTACGACATCCGTGTACTCTTCTCTGATATTTGCAATAGCATCTTTCTCTGTTACAGGTGTCGGATTCTCTTTTCGGATGATCCTTGCCATTTTGAGAGCTGCCTTTGCCAACTCGGTACATTCCTCTGCAAGCTGTTCCAACATTGCAGCTTCGCCAATTTCTTCAATAATTTTCATTATCTCTCCCTCTTTGTGATAACTTTAAGTCTATCCAGTGGATATGTCTCCACTTTGCCATCTTCCAGAACGACAACCGCTTTTGTGCCAAGCAGGCTCGTGATTGTATCTATCCATGTTCCTTTTCTATTCTCACAGTGAGTACAATCTGGTATCTCATTGCACATATCAGCAATATCGTTACAGAATTTGCACTCTGCATAGCTTCTTGTGATTTCTACCGGTCTATCCATGCCCTACACCTCATACTAATAATTGCTCAATGCTTATTTCTCCGCATTTCTTACACCCACATTTGCATACCTCACACTTAAATCCGCCGTAATCATGTACCGTCCAGAGGACTTCCAGTACTTCCCACTCATGCTTGCACGGAAGAAAATACGATACCAAAATCTTGTCGAATAACCTTTTATACCACGGTTCCTTGTGCCAAGACCTCTTTTTATTTTCCGGGGAATTTTTGGAATTGCTGTTTTCATTGCTCATCCGGTTTTACCTCCTATGAGGCGTAAGCCTCCGCCGATTTTTATTTTTCGCCTGTTATCGTTTCTACGTGCAGACGTGACGGCATCCTCATTATGAGGTCATTACACATTTGATTCAGACGATGGTTTTCATCCGCAAGCGTATTTACCATGAGGTACAATCCCTCTTCTCTGGTAAGTTCTCCGCGCTCTATCATCTGCCACACTCGGAATACCGTTGCATTGTTTCTGATATGCGTTTCAGAGATCCCTACGGTGTATGCCTCTGTCATGCAGTCCGGTTGAACTTCCGCAGTGTGTCCTCTTTCCATTTGTCCCATGCGGTCTGTTTCTTCTCTCTGCATACTTCCGCCTCTCTCTGCTCATTCTGTGTTACTGTTTCTTTGTTCTGTTCCATATTTCTCTCTTTCTATGCCGGTAGGCATCCGCCGATTTTGGATTTTGGGGTTTTGTAAACCTTTCACTTTCCATCTGTTATCTGGATGCCGTATCTGTACTTACATTGTAAATTGGGTGGTTTACGGTAATAGGGTTCTTTGCCATTTTACGATTGGGGTGGTTTGGGGCTTTTTAATTTTTCGGGAACTCAGAGGGGTGAGTTGCCCCGGGAACGATCCACCACACACCCCCGCCCCAGGGTATAAGCTGCCGGACCTCTGCTCCCTGGCATCCTACCAACCGCCGCCGGATCTGTCCGAGTTCGTAAAAGTAAAAGAAAACGAACCGCAAAACCGCATAAATACTATATATTTATATCTCCGTCCGTGTCTGCCGGATCTTTTCCGCTCATTTCCACCGGTAAACGCTGCGCAATCTCTGCCGCTGTTGGTAGTTCTGCCGCCTGTTTTCCAACGTTTAGATCTATCTTTTGCGCCGCCTGTGTATATCCGTGGTTGTTGTTCATATCCGTAGCGAATACGATCGGCGGGATCTTGCCAGCAAAGGCAAGTTGTTTCTTAAATGCTGCTATACTTGTTTTCAGTCTTTTTATTGTGTCAGAATACGCACCCGGGCGGGCTGTTTCCCAATTATTAAGCGTTTCCCTAGAAATCCCGGCAAAACTACAAAAGCCCTCTACATCAGGCACCAAGCGCACACCCTCCGAAGCTCTATCCTTAATATATAAAATGTACTTTTCCGCTACCTCTGTAAATTCTTCTACGGTTTCCAACTTCCTAGGCCGTCCCCCTTTGCTCTGTACCTCTCCGCCCTCCGGCGTTTCCTCTGTCTGTAAGAATCCAGTTAAAAAGGCATCACACAAAGCCGCCGTTGTTTCTGCGTCCGTTGGTTCATAGTCGCGCCCCTCCTTGAAACGTTTATAGCTCTGCTTCCTGACTCCGTTCTCGTCTCTCTGTGCCGTTTCTTTCTTCTCTGTTGCCATCTCTGCGCTCTCCTTTCCTCTGTGCCCTCTGTGGCGGTCCTACGCTGTCACACGGGCAAAATAAAAAGGGCACCGGGAAAAGCTGCTTTCTGCTTCTCTCTGTGCCCTACGTTCTACTTTTTCGGCTATCCTTATTTATTTTATATGTGGATCTGCTCCGCCCTCCGGCGGCTCTGTTATTTCTATCTCTATACCGCAACCAATGGCGGCGGCGTATTTCTCCATATCGTCAAGCGTGAATTTATCGGCGTTTAGTCTCTGGTTTACGTTCTGCCGGGACACGCCCAGACGATCCGCCACCTCTTGCACCGATACCCCGCGCCGTTTCATCATAACGCGCATTTTTTCGCCAAAACTCAACCGCACCGGCTCCGCCCTCCTTTCTATTCTATACCCCTATAATATATAGGAATCTGCGCCGCCTGTCAAGTCTGCCGTTTACATGGTAAACACTGCGCCGGGTTTTTCTTGCACTTTGTAAAGTGTACAATTTACACAACAAACCGCCCTTGTTTTGTTTAGTCAGCTATACATGTTTCACAAACCGCAATAATTTGTAAATTTTCCGCTTGACTTTGTAAAGAAAACGCTTTACAATACAAGCATAAAGAACGAACCGCAACGGACAACAACGAACCGCCGGACGTTCAGTAAAACAAACAAGCAAGGCAGGCGGGGCGCACGGTGTACCCCAAAAGATCAACAGCTTTCAGACCGGACCAAGGGCATCAGCCCGGACCAAGGCAACAGAAAGCCGGCACTTATTAAGATGAGACCGAACACACGCCCACCGCCTCCGGCTTGTATCTCCTGTGAGAGCTGCCCCTGTGGTAATGAGTGCATATATCAGGCAAAAGGAAAATTGTAAACCTGTGCCAGGGTGTACCAATTCACACCGCACATATAAAAAAGATAATTAAGTTGTTGGAAGTATGAAAGCACTTTGAGACTTTCAGAACCGCACGAGATCGGGAAAGCGGTATAAAACCGGCCCGGCATCGAGTGAAAGCAGTTAGCACTCTAACAATGATTAACGCCCCCGACGCTCCCAGGGGAAAGCGGGAACCGCTCCGGAACTATTGAGCCGGGGCGATGGCTGGAACGAGTTGCCTATATACACGCAGCATAAAAGGGAATAGGACAGGCGAACCCCTGCAAGCCGCCGTCTGCAAGTCTGACGCAAACGACTATTGAGCCAAATAAAAAAGGGCGATCCGCTACACCTACCAAGCGACACGGACCGCCGCCACCCCTCCGGGGCTTGTCTCCTATTATAACAGGCTTTCCCGGATGGAACAACAGAAAAGAGAGGGAAAGACCATGACAGCAGAAAAAATTATTGAATCTTTGAAATTCACAGCAACAGAGGCAGACGAACAAAAGGATCTTTTTACACCGTCCCACGTTCTCTATAAATGCCGCATTATCAACCCGGCAAATAATCGCCGCTATACTTTTGATTATCAATGCAACCCAAGCGCAACGCATGAGCCGACAAAAGAAGATTGTTTATATTGTATCTTGTCTGATGCTTCTTGTGTTGAGAGCTGCGCAGATGAGGCGGACTTTTTAACAGAGTTCGGATATATTGACGGCGGAGCGGATCAGATCCGAAAAGGCTTAAAGGCTTTTAAGGCTTGCAAACGCACCGCGGCGGCTATTGATCGCATTTTCACAGAGGACGAAAAAACCGCCCTTAATGAGTATTACGAAAATTACTAATTGACAGAAACGAGGCGCGCGCCCTCCGGGGCGCTCCCTCTCAAAATATAGGAGGCTTATATATATGATTACATTAGCAGAGGCAAAAGCCATTTATAAAACGGGCGGCGGTCATTTCTTCGACCGTGAAACGTTCAAATATTGGGGATCTCGTATAGAATCCGCTTTGTATAAAAACCGCTGTTTTGTTACCAGTGAAAACAATTTTGACGGCAGCCGTAGAGCTTACACCGTGCGCCGGTTCTCTCCTGACTTTCTGCATATTGAAACCGTGGGAGAGTTTCAACAGTACGCACTTAAAGAAACCGCCAGAGAGGCAGCAAAGGAGGCCTAAACCATGAACAACGCATATATTAAAAATCTTTTATCTATCAACAAAAAAGCTTTTCAGTTTTTGCATGATGTCGAGGGCTTCGACTTTGAAAAGCCGTATTTTATCACACAGCAGCCCGGGAAATTTACCGCAAACACAGTTAAAAAGGCAGTAGCCGAGACAATGAACCCGGCAGCGTGTAAAATCTCCGTTTTTATTGTTCCTACCGCTTCGCGATGTCTGCAAGATTTATATTTCGCTGTGCTTAAACTCAACAATTTTTCAGCTTGTCGCCGTGATGGTGTTAGTTATTGGAATTATAGAGTCGCTGCCCCTGGTCTTGATATAGATTATTGTTTTAATATTAGAGACTTTGAGGAACTGCGCAAGAAACAGACTGAAAGCATTTTTATAATCGCCCAGGATAAATGCTATATAAAAGAACCAGAAACAAAAATATTTAATGTTTCCCGGCGGTATACTCTGGACGATGCCAGAAAGAGCACGGACGGACGCGGAAACGATTATATAAAATCCTTAGTATTGACCGCCACGGATGGCAGCGGCGCACGTTTCACATACGAACCATATAACACATTTTACGGAAACGAAAAACGATCCGCGGATATTGCGGACCATATCGACAAAAGCGGCTACTTGTTACGCCCTCACCGTTTCGCATTGATGGAGAGAGCGGAAACATTGAGACGGACCAGAAAACAGGCAGAGGCAGACAACGCCGACTATACAAACGAGATAGCCGAACTGCAGAAACGCATTGACGCAACTAGAATTTTATTATCTAACGCCGTTTTGAATTGTCAGGACGCAACCGCGGCGCGTGGTGTGTCTAACAAGATGAATTATTTTTCTTATGCTCTTTCTTACTTTGAGACATTCAAAGAAAAAATAAACAGCAAGCGTTATGCAAGTATTGAGCGCATCAATTCAGATATTGAAGATATAAAAAATAAGTTGGATCATTGCGCAGAGTAAGGCGGACGGCGGCGGATCAGCCGCCCCGGCTCCGCCGGATATATTGAGAGATCGGAGGCTTTAGGATGGCTTATAAATATCTGAACCGCTCCGCAGTATTGGAACATCTGCAAGAGGGGCAAACCGTAAATATTGATGAGTACATAGAAAAGCTGCGTTTCTTTAAGAAGTACACCGACAGCCAAGGAACCTATATAACGGATCATCGCTATATTGAGTATTCAGAAATAGGCTTGCACTATTATAAGTTTGATGCATTGATAAAGTTTTTTGAAAATTTCAAGCATGAGAACGGCACAAAAAAAGCATTGATAACCTTTAGCAAAAACCATTGTTTACAATGCGAGCCGGTAAGAGATTAAGGAGGTTTATATCATGGGATGGGATTATACACACGCAACACACTACACCAGAACCGGAGCTATTGACAAAAAGGCAGAAATTGACGAGCTTTACACCTGGCAGAACGACACGAAAAAATATGAGGTTGTCCGCTCTTGCATGGTCGGGGCTACATATTATGCCGCAGTAAAAGCAACCGTATTGAACACCGGAGAGGTTGAGACATTCGCCGCCGTTGCATTGACGCACACAAACAACCGGGATTATTTCAACTTTGGAGTTAAGACGATGGAGGAAAGCATGGGGCCTTGTGAAGATCATTGCCCGGCTTCGATTCTCTCTCTTCTCTCCCCTACTGATTCAGAATATGCCAATAACTGGCGCGAGAGATGCAGAAAGAACATTGAAGCAAAGAAAGATCCGCACGCATTGAAAAATTTACCTGTCGGCGCAGTGATCCGCTTTACTCTCCACACCGGGGAAAGCATCGAACTATTGAAACACGCCGCGGCGTATCAGTTCAAACGCCCTTTCTGGTTCTGCCAATCATCCGGCCGTTATATGCCAGCAACCAGGATCCCGGCAAATTATGAAGTAGTCACAGCATAACATATTGAGTTTAGGAGGATAAGAAACCATGAATAATACAGCATTGAGAATTGAGAACGGTATGAGCAGTTTTGAGCTACTGCAGGCCAAGGTGTCAAGCCTTGAAGCAACAGAAAAGCGCATGAGCATTGAAGAGGATCGCCGCATGGCTGCCATTGATGCAATGGATCGCACCTATAATAACCCATCCACACCGCGCCGCACACGCTTTGAGCTTTCTGTTGAGCTTCCTATTCAGCGTGAGGCATTGAAGAATTACCACAATGAGCGCAGCCGTGTATCTGCCGAACTTCGAGGATTAAGAACGGCCATTGATCTTATATTGACAGTTTCCAATTATGGCGGAGAGGTAACACCGAATAATCGCCGGATGATTGAGAGTATATTAGCTTAAACGTTACATTGTAACATTGAGTAACAGCGTGTAATATGGAGGTAACACATGAACAAAGATAAATTAGAAGTATTTATGAACTACTTAAAAGAACAGTTTCCCGGTTGCATTGAGGATCATTTCACTTATGATTTAATCAAAAATCTCATTGACTATGTATATAGGGAGCACGGTCACACAAAGAACTCCGCAAGGGCGATTATCGCAAGCATACTTCCAGAAGTAACCTATGAGGAATTGGAGGCTTACTTACCTGATTTTGATGAATGGGAGGCGAAATTATGATAAAGATGTCATTCTACGATGGAACTTTAGACAGAGCCAAGGCAAGGGAAGTTGTTGAGGCATCCGAAAAGCCTTTGATGTTCCGATATGGCTTCGCTTTTAGGGGCGCAGAGAAAAGACCTATAACCAAAGAAAAAGCATTGAGTATTATTGATGATTCCGGCAACTATCTGGATATAACAGAAACCGACAATGAGATCCTTTTGAATACTTTTTCAAGTAATGATATGTTGTAGGAGGTATGAACGTGGTAGTTATTTCATTGACAGATAGAGAACAGACATTATTGAGTGACAGTGTATTGACGATGATAGAGAACGCAGGGCAGGCGCAACGCCTTGTATGTGACACTGAATCGCAGAAAGCTATTGACATACACATCAAAGAATTACAGGCATTAAACAGAAAGTTGTGTACTACCGGCATCCGGTAAAGAAAGGATTGAGAACCATGAGAAAGAAAAGCGTATTTATTAACTGTATGGAGGCATTGACCGCAAACAGAAAACACAGCGAGGCCCGCACACTTCTCAATGCAGGACTGAAAGAGTCCGCAGAGAGACAGACCGCTGCCACCGCTCCGGCGTATGAACTTACAAAGCCGTATATCTTCCCTGCCGTTGATGGCAATATGACTTATCACACCTCATGGGGATCTCATGGAGTAAAGAACGAAGCTGAAACCATATTGAGTGTATTGAACTCTTTCCGCCTCCGCTCCACCCTTGCAAAAATCAATCAAGGACCACGCCTTACACAGTATGTTATTGAACCGGCTCCCGGAACTCAGGTGCAAGCCATTTTGAGACATGAAAAGGAATTTCAGGCAGCTTTACATTGCAACGCCTCTTTGAGATTTGATAATGGCTATGTGTATATTGAGGTTCCGACCGGTACAGAAACCGTGTTCCTGGGCGATATGCTCATTGATAATGAGTATCAGTCCTCCAGTGGTTTCACAATGGCGATCGGCATGGCGGTTGACGGTTCCAAGCATTACATTGATATTGCCAAGGCTTGCCATATCCTCATTTCTGGTATGACCGGATCTGGTAAATCAATCGTTCTGCATAACCTCATCTTGTCTCTATTGATGAAAAAGAATCCGGCACAGATGCACTTATATATCATTGACCCAAAAGCAACAGAGTTTGAGTATTACAAGAACCTTGCAGCGTGTACGGTTGTATCTGAGGTAAATGGTGCGGTTGAACTATTGAAGAACCTTTGTATTGAGATGGATCGCCGCTACTCCATTCTTGCCTCTACCGGCTGCCGTGACATTGACAGCTATAATACAAAGTTCGCAGATGCTCCTATGAGGCGTGACATAGTTTTCATTGATGAGTTATCCGACCTTATGAGCATGGGTGGAAAATCCGTTGAGGGACATATTGTAAGAATTGCACAGAAAGCCCGTGCCTGTGGCATCCACCTTGTAATCGCTACACAGTACCCGGTTGCAAAGGTTGTTACTGGATTGATTAAGGCAAATATGCCTACAAAGATCTGTCTCCGTGTTGGTACAGTCACAAACTCTATGGTCGCATTGGATATGGCCGGCGGCGAAAAGCTCATGGGTCATGGCGATATGCTCTTTCTCCCTAACGGTTCTCTTTCCCCGGTAAGGTTGCAAGGTGGGTTTGTATCTGAGACGGCAATCAACAATGTCGTTGCCGGTTTGATGAAAAATCAGTAAGTAGGAGGATGGTTAGAATGGCAGGAAAGACAACAACAGCTTGTACACATAAACAGTACGAGGCTATCATAAAAACTTTATATGAGGGCATTGGAGACTGCATACAGCCTAATCCCCGGATTGCTACGATCCTCGTTATTGAGGCGAATGTAGGATTGCGTATTGGAGATACACTCTCCCTCCGGCGTTCCTCTTTCATTAAGACACCCTCCGGCCACGCTTTCAATATCGTTGAGCATAAGACCGGAAAGGTTCGCCGTTTCAAGGTCCAGGAACAGGTCTACAACTTCCTCCTTGAATATGCGGACTCTGAGGGCATTGAGGGCGATGATCTGATATTCCCTATCGGTGTCCGGGCAGTGCAAAAGCATCTGAAAAAGGTTTGCGACTGGCTCGGCCCTGAATATGAGGATATATCCACCCATTCGTTCCGTAAATACTTCGGAACAGAGATTTACTACAAGAATGGAAAGGACATTGAACTGGTCCGCCGCCTGTATCAGCACAGTTCCGCCGCCGTTACGGCTCGTTACTTGGGTGTTACGGACGAAAAGATTGAACAGGCATTAGATTCCCACGTTGATATTATTTACCGCCCCAAATGAGGCGCATATATAGTAATGGTTCCTTATAAGATTTGTCTATTTGAGTGTCGTGTAACAGGTTTCTGGCAGTTTTTAATGTGAAAACTGCTGCCGGTATGAGGGTTGATAACGGCATACACCATCCCTTTGTTGGTTGACAGGTTTTCCGGCTTTAATGCGAAACCGGATAAGGATAGTGGGATCTCCTGACATTCGCGTATCTCCGGCGGAGCGCACGATGCCGCTTGATAAGAACGTGTCCAAATAGACAAATGCTATAAGGAACCATTGAAGAAATGGAGGTCTTAGGCATGATTGATATTACAAACTGCAATAAAATCATAGTCGATACCATCGGGAAAACAGAGAAGATCATTGAATGGTATCAGAAAAATAAAGATTGGTTGGATGCCGAAGAGTTCCGCATCCCCATCCCCTCCGCATTGGTTGAGCTGCCGGAGGAAGATATTAAATTCTATTATGAGCAGGAGGGTGTATTCGTCAGGCTGCATCTGTATATGGGTGGCGTGTATGTCTGCAATTATCGGTATGATCCGAAAACTCAGGAAATCGAAAACATTGTCTTTCCTGCCGGATTAAGCAAAGAGAAACGAAAGGTTGCCCGGATGGTTCTTGCCGCTGACAGAACGCCATACAAGGAGGCATTGAAGTTCCACTCTCTCATGTGTTTTGCAACTCATTACCGCAACTGCATTGAGACTACGGAGCAGAAAGAGAAGCGTATTTCTCATAATCATCAAAAAAGGTTGCGCCGTTCAGGCGGTGCTACACCACTGATAACCACATACCACATTGATAGCAGACCTATTCCTGCAGACGGTACAAAAAGGCATTACACAAAACCTACTGAGCAGGTAAGCGTGAGGGGGTTTTACCGAACTACCAAAACCGGTAAACGTGTATGGGTTCGCCCATTCACAAAATACAACGGAAATTCTGGAAATAATAAAACATACAAAGTATAGGAGGATCACTATGAGTAATTTGAAAGTTTATGCAAAAACCATCGAAGATGAGGCTTTAGAACAGATTAACACTCTTCTGTCTCAGGATGCCTTTAAGGACTGTAAGGTTCGTATCATGCCGGATGTTCACGCCGGAAAGGGATGTGTCATTGGCTTTACTGCGGATCTCGGAAACAAAGTAATTCCGAACATCGTTGGCGTGGATATTGGATGCGGTATGCTCTGCGTAAGCATCGGACACGGAGAAATCGACTTTGATAGATTGGATAAAGTCATTCGCACTTATGTTCCAAGCGGAAGAAATGTGCATGACGGCCGGCAGATCCGTTTTGATGAATTGCAGGATCTTTACTGCTACCGAGAATTGAGAGATACCAAACGCATTGAGCGTTCTATCGGCACTCTCGGCGGTGGTAATCATTTCATTGAGGTTGATGTTGCGGAGGACGGTTATAAGTATCTGGTTATTCATACTGGCAGCCGCAATCTTGGAAAACAGGTGGCGGACTACTATCAGAACCTTGCCTATGAACTGATGTGTGGCAAGGATGATCTGTATGATCGTCAGGAAAAACTCATTGCCGGCTATAAAGCCGCCGGAAGAAAATCTGAGATTGAATCCGCAATCAAGGAGCTGCACAGGAACTTCCGTGCTGTCACTCCGAAATTGCCGAAAGACCTCTGTTATTTAGAGGGCAAGTACCGTGAACAGTATCTCCATGATATGAGGATATGTCAGAAGTTTGCCTACATGAACCGTGTTATGATTGCTCAGATTATATGCAATCATATGGGATGGGGAGTCGGTGCGGAAATACCGGATTATTTTGAGTGCATCCACAATTATATCGACCACGACTCCAACATTGTCCGTAAAGGCGCTATCTCTGCCAAGTACGGAGAAAAGGTTCTTATCCCTATCAATATGCGTGATGGGTGTATTCTCGGAACTGGCAAGGGAAATGAGGATTGGAACTGTTCTGCGCCGCATGGAGCTGGACGGCTTATGTCACGGATGAAAGCAAAGGAAACTCTAAACATGAGTGATTATTCAAACTCTATGGATGGCATCTACACTACTTCCGTATCAGAGGAAACCATAGATGAGGCACCGATGGCATACAAGCCTATTGATGAGATTGTGGAATGTATTGGAGAAACCGTTGATATTCTTGCGATTCTGAAACCTATATATAATTTCAAGGCAAGCGAATAATGTGGCATTGATAGACACATTGATGTATAATGGACTAAACATTTATATAGGGAGGATATGTCTATGAAGATGAGATATTTTGCCATACTGTTACTGTCGGCCGTTCTTTTGACTGGTTGTGGCGGCGGTACATCTACCAAAAATGGCACTACTGCGGTCACGACTACGACAGAAAGTAAAGACAAAACAGACCTTGCAGATTTGATGAGTACGCAGGATTATTCCTGTACTGTGGATGATTCTTTTATGTATTACGTTATGTATGTAACAAACAATTCAGATAAGGTTGTGAGTATTGATCTGAATGTGACCGCATTGGATTCTTCCGGCAGTATGGTTGGTTCTTCCAGCGATGGAACAAAAGCGGTTGCTCCAGGGCAAACAGCCGGTATATGGACCACATTTGATGAATGGGATAAGATTGATAGTTTCGATTACACACTGTCGGTATCAGAGGAAAAGGAATACTCTCCTGTCTATTCTGACTTATCCGTTGACTACAATACTACCGACAGCGGCATTGTTGCATCCGTGACAAACAACGGAACTTCCGCCGTAGATTATGTGTTGATGGATGTGGTGTACCTTAAAGATGGGAAGATGGTTAATTTTAGCGAATTATCTTTTATGGATGATAACCAGGAATTGCAGCCCGGTACAACTCTTTCCCAGGAGGGCACTTGCTACTCTGATTCCGGTTTTGATGATGTAGTGATTGCCATAAATGGCAGGAAATGATTTAAGGCAGAGGTTTTATTCCTCTGCCTTTTCTATGAGTTCCCATGCCTTTTCATCGCCAAATTCTTTCCTTACGGCTTTCCACAATCTGAGGTACTTCTTGGATTCTCTGTCCCTTTCAGTCCTTGTCTTGTCAATCTGACTTCTGAGACGGCTTATATACTGCTCGTCCTCTGTCTGAATCAGCTTATCTGAGTCACGGTACAGTGACCGGATCATACTTTCTTTGAGCATTTCCACCCACGGCGTAGATACCTCTGTACTGCGCCCATTGATTGAACGGCGTGTTTTATATTCCCTATCGGATAAATCCTGTTTCTTGGCTTTCTTGGCGCAGTAATCGCCAATATACACACCAACCCAGTCTGGGATCTCTCCTTTGACCTGATCGTAAAGTTCTCTGGTAAGCACATAATAGTTGTAGTGACCTACGAACGATTTAACTGCTGCACTATGGAAATCTGCCTTTGATACCTTGACCTCATAGCATCGGAAAATGCCCTTTGTGTCGTATGTCATGTAGTCCACACGCTCCTTGCCGCCATATCCTATTGTTACCTCATAGCAGCCAAATGTCCCCATTTTGTATGTGGCTCTTCTGATTGCCTTTTCCAATGCTACGGTTTCTGCGGTTTTCATTTCAGATCCTCGATTGAGAACACCAGACCTACGCAATAAATCTCTCCATCTTCCCAAATATCAAATCTCTCGCAAGGAATTTCCGTCTCATATGTCCACGTTGCCGGAAGTCCGTCCCTGTTCATGCCATCACACCAGACAGCATCTATCCAGTTTGCACGTTCTTCTCCCTCCTGATCCACACCGTTTCTGTCAAAGTATACTCTTCCTCCATCGAAGCAACCGCCCTCATCATAGATTGCCCCATCAAACTCCATGAGATCATCAGATGCACCGTAAACAATAACCAGACCGCTTTCCTTTGCTTCCTGCTTCACATCGTCAAAACTATCTCCGTATGCTCTCCCATTGAGCTTTTCTGCCAATTCTTTTGCTGTAATCATCGCATATCCTCCTTAATCTGTATATACCACTATTCTCTGTCCCTCCATTCTGTAACCAAAACAGAGGTTTCCACCGTCTGCTATGATTGCACAGTCATGGTCAGACAGATTATTCACGTTTCCGATAATCTCATAATATTTACAGGCATATCCGCTTTCTCCGCTCATAATAACGGTTTTCTTAGAAAGAATCTTATTCCGCTGTTTCTCTGACATACAATCCCATTCATACGGATATACCATAACTGCCTTGTCCTTGATCTTTTCGTACTCCTTGAACCATGTTTTAATCATCGGCTGACTCCTTTCTTGCATATTTGCACCCTGAGAAGTTGGTTCCGACATCAAGAAACATATCCAGAATGATTTTCTCGCTCTCTCCGCAGAAATTTATATGTCCTGTCTTTGTGTGTTTAACTATCAGCTTTTCGCAGTTAAGGCAGCACGCCTTTTCGTTCCGTTCCTCGAACCTCTGCAAAGCCGTCTTATTCATTCTGGTTTCCTGCCTTTCTGAAATGATCCGCAATTTTGCAGATTGTAGCATCTCCGACTCCTTTGATTGAGGAAATCTCTTTGAGAAATTTGTTAATATCCGCTCCGCCGGAGGACTTTTTACCCTGATTAAAACCCTCACTTCTGGCTTTCTCCACTCTGTCCTCAACATAATGTACCAACTGCTCATCTGTCATTTTCCGCATCTTTACGGCTTTTTCGTGAATCTTATCCTCGTCCGCAGTTCTGCGGCAACTTCTTTTCTTTGCCATTGTGATCCTCCTATCTCATGTATGTTTCAACAATGCACGCATCGTCCTCCGGTGTCCTTGGGAACTTAAAAATAAATCCGGCTGACATTACATCATCTTCGCATCTTTTAAGGTTTTCATATTCGCAGTAAACATTCGTTGGCCGATTCTTCTCTCCGTCCCATACTCTTGCCACCACTTTTCCCGGAAAGTCTTTCGGGCTGTCATATATCACTACTAGCGGCACTTTTATATCTGAATAGTCCACCAGATTAAGTGTCGGTACTCTCTTATACAACGGCGTGTTCTGTTTTGCTAATTTCTTCTGTTTGTTCACTCCCATACCTCCTGTAATTCCACATGGAATGATTTCAATAGTTCATCGTCCATATTTGACATAAATGTTCTGTACGATATGTCTGGCTTATTTTCCATAAACCACTCTACCGCCTTTTGATTTCTGGCTGTTCTGGTAGATAGATTTCTCCAATTATCCTGATACCGAACCCGTTTCAATTCTCCGTACCATACAAGAAATCGTTCTCTCGTGCCATTCCTATCAATCCTCATAGGCACATACGGATCAACAATCTCGTAATCTATCCGCCGGACTGCTGCCGGAACTGCCATAACCCACATTTCTCCTGTGGCAACGGCATCCGGCACTTTATCCGCTATCTGCTCCGGCATGAGGATAGCATCACTCTCTATGTAATACGCATGGATAACAACCGGCACACCGATTCTTGCCATGTTGTACGCCACTGTTCCGCCTTGCGGCATCGCCTGGATTGCACTCAATATGTTAGGTGCTACGCATATCCTCGAAGTGGTGTTATCCTCATCCGGGCAAATCTGTTTCGGAACTCTCGGAACAAATTTCTCTACTTCATCAAATGAAACGTGAACCAATTTACTGTTGCTTCTTTTTCCTCTTTGCTTCATCCTTTTTCCGTTGGCGTTCCTCCCAGTAGGGATGTTCCAACCTTTCCAGTCCAGTGCATCCTATCTGCAGGCACTTATGGACTTTCATTTGCTTCGTTGATAGATACCCTTTATGTGTTTTGCAGTACGCTACCGGCGATTTAAGCATATTCTTATCAATGCTCTGGAATAAATCAGGCATGAATAAGGGCTTTCGGAAACTCTTGAATGAGTTCTTCGCCCCAAATGTCCGTGAGGCTCGGTTTCATAAATACCGGTATGTTGTACTTTCTGCACTGCTCCACAATATTTTCAATCCATTCTCGTCTTGGTATGACTTTATCTTTTCTGCTGCCAGTCTCAGCTCCTACGATTATCCACTCCGGGATGTATGATTTCTCACTCAGCTCTCCGAAGTCTGCCAGTATAGGCTCTACTGACAAAAACGTATGGAACTCATAGTGTCCGTCCTGCCCCATATACTCCGTATCTGGATCTGTGACTGTCGTTCCGTACCACATATTATCTCTGAGTGGTAATTCTCCGTAACGATGCAGCTCCATATATCTTCTGGGATTCTTCGTGAGGAAGAGGTAATTATGCTGTGGAGCTTTCTCACAAGCATTAAACACTTCCCTGATCCATCTATCAGGAACCCACTCTCCAAACACATCCGACATTGAACCGACAAAGATATTTCTCTGCCTCTTTTTGTCTCTGTATTCTCCCATGCGGTATCTGTGGATTGTCGGCACAAATCCATGCGGATAGGCACATCTGAATTGTTTTCCGGTCTCATCATCAACATAATACGGTTGCTCATTGATCTCATAAGTTTCAGAACCATCGTCTCCGAGTTTGTATGTCTCAGGTTCTACCAGATGGCATCCTTTCCGTGATACAAAGCGGTTTGCAATACCTCTAGCATAACAATAAGGGCATTTATGACGGCAGCCGGTAATCGGATTCCATGTGCTGTCAGCCCACTCTATTTTCGTTTTATCCAAGTCTCTTCCTCCTACCTGTGTATTTCCCTACATGATTGATATAACCGCAATAACAACACTTTACCTCGTCTCTAAGGCGGCTCTTATAAATCTGATTTCCACAGCATCCACAGTCAAATTCTTGCGGATTGATTTTCTTTTTCTTCATAAACGCATCACTCCTTTGGAAATAATTTGTCATAAAACCATTCAATATCACGGCGAACCTTAAAATATCTAAATTTATCCTCTTCGCTCGTGCTTCTTACACTGATATACCCGTGAAAAGCATTTACCTCTTCTACTACCACCGGAAGCTCTGCATATTCCGTCTTTAACATCCACTCACTTCCGAGAGGGTATTTATCGAATTTTGAATAGTCGATCTTTTCGTCCGCATGAAACGGAAGATCGTATTTTCTTTTATCCACAGCCAAATCGTCAATATAGCAAGTGGCATACACTTTTCTTGGATTGTTACCATATTTTTCAACGTTTTCCGGCAGATTATCATTGACCGCATCGAACTCTAATCCAAATTTACTGCACCAGTCCACCGCTTCTTTCAGATGTTCTTCCACTCTGCAAGTCCAAAGGATCACTTTTGCTCCCTCTGTTCTGCGTTGAACAAGATGCTGTATCAGTTTTTTGTTCGGCGCGCCAATTCCGGGCCACTTACTTTCGCAGAGTGTTCCGTCAAAATCAACCGCGTAAATCGGTACAAAACTACTCATCTCCATTCCTTTCCATCCCTAAATCGAACAGGGATAATTGTGCTTTTTCTCTTTCCAACCTCGCATTTGAAACCTCATACATCTCGGTGTCTATCTCAAACCCTACAAACCTCACGCCGGTTCTGTGATATGCGATGAGACTTGACGCAGATCCTACATGGGTGTCAAGCACCACCCCCCCCGATAGCTTAAAAGCACCTACGAGATATTCGTACAATGCTATTGGCTTCTGGGTTGGATGGATGCGCTTCTCTGAATTTGTTCCGCCAGTGTTTGAGTATCTGAACAGTTTTGCCGGGAGATTGTAAGAAGTCCACGCAATCTCCGCTTGTGAAAAGGCATCCCACGGCTGCACCTTATCCCATACAACAAAACACTTTGTTGGTGGCAGATTGAAATAATTTCCGCCCCATATAATCTGATTTTTCGATACGCGAAACAATTCTTTGAAGTATTCCTCCGTTGGCGGTTTGATATCCCATTCCTTTACCTGTCCACTCCGTTTCAATCTGCTTGCGGTGCTTTCGGATGGATAACCGTTCTTCGTCCGGCTCTTATTGGTTCCCATCGCCATGTTCGGCGCATTGATTCCGTATGGTGGGTCTACGATTGCCACATCAAAGTATTTATCAGGGAAAAGTTTCATGCCGGCCATACAGTCCATGTTGTAGTAACCAAAATCTAATTTATCCACTTAATAATGCTCACTCCCTTATAACCTTTTTGAAACTCATACCACGCATACGCAACTGCACTTCCGCCTCCGGCTTTCATTTCCTCAAACATTCCGTTTTTGGCGCACAGAATACGGCTGCGTGACACATATACATATCTCGGAGGGTATTTCTTAAACAGTTCGCCTCTAGCCTTTCCCTCCAAAAACTGTAATTTAAGAAACATGAACACTTTTCTCCCGTCCGGTATGATCGTCATTGCGTGTTCAATAAACTCTTTCGCGTACTTATATGGAGGATTGGTAAGAATATCGCCATCCCACATTTTTGTTGTCTGCAAGAAGTCTATTCCACCCTCTCCATACCCTCTGTCGATAAGATCCGTACTGCGGACCTCATAACCGAGTTCTATGAGACGTTCTGATAAGTGTCCTTGTCCTGCAGAGCACTCCCAAATCTTATGATTCAGTTCTGCCCCCCCCTGTAACAATGCGTCTACTGCGATAGGGTCTGTCGCATAGTAGTCGTTAATCTCTCTTTCTTTCTCTGTGTGGTTGGATGCGCCAAGGGTTGTAAAAATACTCTTGCCGTTTCCGGTCCAATCTTTTCCCATCTCTGATCTCCTTATAAATATCCAAATCTATAACCATATATGGATTCTAGTTCTCCGCGGCATACCTTACCGACCGAGTTCGGCGGTAGGTTGTACAGTCGTTCCGCCTCCCGACATGAGAAAAAGATTTCTTCCTCATCGCCTATGCAGATAACCATTCTGTGTTTCCCTGGCTTGTCCTTGCGGTTTCCGCACTGTACGCCCTTATCCGCCCATCTGAGGTTGTATATGCTGTTGTCAAACCTCTCCATGTTGTTTATATGGTCTACGGTGTCATACCGCCGTCTATCGCCCATGAAGAAAGTCTGCATAACAATCTGGTGTCTCTTAAACCGTACTTGGTTTCCGTCCATATCTGTGAACATACTGGAAATATCGTATTTATCTCCGTATGCCATATTGCAGAGGATTCCGTTTCTTATAAGTCTCCCAAATGTTGATATGTAGCAGTTGATGTTGAAATCATGCACACTCTTTACTTCCAAATTCTCATCAAACTTAACAAGCCGTGTGACTTTTCTCCATGTTTCTTCCTTGTCCGGGTACTTCCGGCGGATATACTCAAAAGTTTCTGTTTCTCTCATACTCTCTCAAATGTGTAGATTGAATTTCTGGTTGTTACCTCAATGTATTTTCCTCTATCCTCGGTCTTGAATCCGATAACTGTACTCGTAACAATCATGCCGACATACGGTGTTCCATCCGGCTGAGCCAACCATTCAATCATCATGGCATCTCCGTTTCTTGGAGTGGGTTTCTTGCACATTCTCCCTACTCTGAGAGGGTATCTGCCCTCAATTCTCAGATTGCCTTTTCTGTCTGTAATTGATACAACTCTATAAGTTTCCATGGCAGCCTCCTTAATAAAGATTCCACAAAAACAGTTCTTCGTTTTCTGCCGGATCGCACTTTTCTTTCCATTCCAGTTTTCTCACTACATCCCATGTTTTCATGCAGATATTAGATAAGTCGTACCTGTCGTACACCCTCTTGTCGATAAACAGGCGCATATCCAAGTCCTCATCGTAGAGATTGGAACTCATGTATTTCAGATTACGAATATCCTCATCTGTGGCTTCTGCATGGACTGTTACTGTGATACCATCCAAGTGTTTTAAAATTACCGGATGATCGTCCATTGTCAGACAAGCCGTATAAAGATAGATTTTCTGTCTCTTATTCTGCTTTCTGAGCATTTTAATGACTGTGTAGAGTTGTGCCGGATTTATCATAGGCTCTCCGCCGGTAATCACAACTTCCTCATAGTCCTTTAATGCCGTGATACCGCCAATCACTTTCGCCAATGATGTGTAGTCCAATTTGCTGTTGCAGCACCCCGGGCACTTCCGGTCGCACTTTGATGTGATAATTACTCTCGCTGTCTTTTTCATCTTTCCTCCTTAATCCATGCCGTCATAAAGGCTTTCAGATAATTCAACCTGTTCGTCTGTCAAATCCCTAAGTGCATTGATTATCTTCATCTTTGTTTCTTTGCATGGGAAATATCCGTACTTTGCATATCTCAGCATCCGTTCAAAAGTGCTCATTGGAAATGGAATATCTTTATCAATTACAATCCGTTTAAGATGTAGATGTTCAAAAAACGCATCATCCATCAGGATTTTGTACTCAATGTGTGTTTCCGGTATTCCAATTTCCTCTAAGAAATGCTCATCTTCCAGAGTTTCAAACGGAAGTTCTTGTCTTTTCGCTACCGCACCAGTTTCATCCTCTACTTCCTCTTTGTAATATGCGAACTTCGTGATTGTGAAATCGAACTTATTCAGAATTTCTTCCGGTTTTCCAAATATTTTGCAACAAAGTTCAAGCACAACACCTGTTTCAATGTGTTTGTATGCCTTTACATTGTCGTTTTCGTAGTGGAAATGATATTTCTCATCTCTTACATCGTCTCCGTCATATCCTGGTGTCTGACTGTCAAAATACTGTACCGCATCATCAAAATCGCTTTCATTCTCAAAGAAAATATCAAGGTCCTTTACCTTTTCTTTATTGAATATGTTTTTGAAACATCCTCCACATATAAATCCTTTATGACCGGTCATGTACTCATCAAGCCAATTTAATATCCAGAAGTTTTCTCTGTCTCTCTTTATTAGAGCCATGTTTCCTCCTATCTCCGTGCCATTGCTTCCTCGTATAATCGTTTGTATACGTCCCTCTCAGCAGTTATCTTTGCAATTTCCAACTGTGTCTCAACGTCCGGCATCTCCACCTTTTCTGCAATAGGTTCAGGTTCTTTCTCATCTGGCTTCACTGCTTCATTTGCAGCTTCCGCCCACTTCTTTACCAGATCATTCGATTTGATGTTAATTCCAATGCCGATGCTTACCGCCAACGCTGCATCGATCTTTTTCATTTCTGCCATAGAACACTGTCCTATGTAATCTCCAACCTTATCCTTGTTTACCGTATCAATCTGCTCACAAAGCACGGTGGACGGATATTTTGAACTGTTGATTTTAACGTGTGTCGGCAACGGTTTCTTTTCCTGGGTGGTAAGGTAAACCACTTCCAATATAGGTCCTGCATTGTTACCAATATCATTGCTTATGATTACTGCAGGTCTACCCCCCCCCTGTACATTTCCGCTATATTCGCTCTCGTTGCGGATATAGAAGATTTCCCCTCTATAAAACTCTTTGCTCATAGTGTCCTCCTATTCGATTTCATCCTCCTGTGGCATCTCGAACACTCCAAGTGGTTGATCCGCCACATATTCACATACTAAGTCTCTGGGGTTTTCATCTTGTCCTCTTTCAAACAGCAAATTCATGGTGTAGCAGTCCATAAGCATTGAAATCGCCATTCTGCATTTTTCTTTCGTAGAGTATCTGCCAATCACTACTCTGCTTTCTCCTACGAGGGCGGCAACTTTGTACCGCCCATCATATTTGCTGTCCGTGCTGTATTCTGTTACCTTGTCGTTGTTCAGAACTACCACTCCATCCTGAGACTTAACAAACATCACGTTTTGCCTCTCTTTCCTTAATTCGCCCCATCTGTCGATTGATTTTGAAATCAATTCGATCCTCTACCTCTGCTACGCAGTTAAAAATAATTTCCAACTGTGAGAGCATAATCTGCACATCTGCAATTTCATCTATCACTGCTTCTCTCGTTTCCGCTGTTTTCTCATCGCTACGGCGTAATTTCAGAATGGCTTTGACGAGTTCCGAACACTCTTCAATAGCCATATCCTCCTGTGCATCGTTTCCATATGTTTCTACGATGGTGTTGAGGCTTCTCATCTGCTCCTGCGTCAATGTCTTTCCCTCCTACTTCAAAATTGTTGCGATCACGATGATTACAATAAGAATTGCCGTAAGTCCAACCCCAATCCAGATAGGGAGAAGAACTAACCACCAAGACCATGTGATTACTTTGCATAATTTCAGAGTGATTAAGATAAGCTGTAACACTCCGAAAAATCCGATACCGCCTGATGCTTTTCCACTGTTTCCATTACTGCTGTTGCTCATAAAACTGTCCTCCTGTTTACATATAAGTTGCTTCTTTGAATACGAATGTGTCCTCAGAGTCTACCTTTTCCGATAGTTCTCTCAGGCGCAGATCGTTGGAGCTGTAAATCTTTTTCTTTTTCATGTCAGCCACAAAAAACTCCTGCCCTGCCTGAATATACTCTCCAACTTTGCTCTTCCGGCAAATCTCATAGGAAGCATACTCAGTCTCTTTATCCTCTGTCTGTTTTCCCTTTGCGGTTTTTCCTAGCATACCGATTTTTCTCCTTTCTTTCATAATATTGTTTGTCTGACTAAACATTCTCTTCAAAAAAATTTAATGCAATCCGTCAGACCATCTATACAGAATAACGGCGGTATCTTCGTTAGGATAAGAAACTCCCAAGAATTTGCCATTAACTGTTTCGCAAGCCTCTGTTACTCTATCCACGAATTTATTGAAGTCCTCTTTCACTGTCACATAATCGTGAAATCCCATTGTTCCCTCGTCTCTTTCGTGGCTTTCTCTCATTACTACCATCTGTTTTAATTTCTGCATATTGCCTCCTATTTCTTTACCTTGCAGTCTCTATATACATCCTCTTTTCCGATGAATAACTGCCCTAAGATTGCAACCAGAACATTTACCACGATACTGTTTCCGGCCTGCTTATAAAGCTGTGTGTTACTATTTACTTTCTCCGCCTTATGGAAATCTGCATCTGAGAAATCCATCAGCCGCCAGCACTCTTTTGGAGTGAGCTTTCTTATGCGGTACTCTGTGTAAACCTTTGAGTTCGCATCTCCATGCGTTCCGGCGGTCAGCGTTAGAGAATTGCCATTATCAGAATAAACAGATCCGCATTGACTTCCCTCGTTGGAAATCTGCCCTACCTTTGCCATTTCTGTACTCCTTTCCGTGAGATTGTCGCTATGCTGCATACCGTCCTGCCCCCCCCCGAACAATTCTTTCAATACGACAAATCCCCATGCTTTGGGATGTAAGTGTAGGGCATACATGGCCGCCGCCTTGCACTCTTCCGCGCCGTAATTTACTTGTCGGGTATGAGAAATCCGCAACTCCACCAATCTCACATTCGATATAACCTTTCTGTGTTGCCTGCCGGATACCTACATACTCTCTATCCATCATCCACCGTCCTTATCTCCAAAACATAATTGTCTTTTTGGACGGAAGTAAGTGTATTACACAACCCCTCTGAGTTTGGCTCTAACCGTTGTTCTGTTGGTGCGCCTGTGGTTCTGTCTGATGGATTGCTTGGGTTTCGCCCTCTGCTTGCAACAATGATTCTTTCAACCACGTTTCCGCCTCCGTCTCTGTTATTATGCAAGGTACAGTACCCCCCCACTCGTAATCGCCGGAGCTATGCCGCCGGTATCATACACCCGCCCTTGGTTTGGGTTCTCTCTCGTGGAAGTGGGGAGAATATTGCCTAACCTCTTAATCCCGGTCTGCAATATCTTCTTTCCTTTCCTTGATTTCTAATATCTTTGGTTCCAAATTGCCCCCCCCCACAAGTGTTTAAGGTCGGGGCAATTCCGTCTACGGAATAAATTCTTCCGCTCTGAGGATTATCCCAACTCTTTCCTACGGCGATATTCCCCAGTTGTATGCAGCGTACCTTATTTGCCATTTCATAGTTCCTCAATTACATATTTCAAATGTTTGTAGTCGCTCGCCAATAGGGTAGGACATATCATTTTGTACAATGCTTTATTGTATGGGTCGTAGATTCCACAAGCACTTTCGGAGGATCTTTGTAGTCTGTTGCCCTTATTGCTTGGCAAATACCCCCCCCCGATAAAACTCGGACCCTGTCCTGGACTTCTTTTTCCGGGTTCAGTGAGCCGACTACGATTATTCTGTCTGCCATTTACTTTTTCCTCCACTAAAACTTTCGGTGGATCTTTATAATCCGTTGCCGACAATGCCACTGATATGCCATCCGGGGACATTATGCGTCCTCTTTCTCCGCCTGTTCCCGTATGAGCCACAATCAACGGCCGGCTCATGGTTCGTCTGAGCTATCTACTTCTGTAACACCGCATCCCAATGATGCCGGTCTACTGAGCCTCTGCCCCCCCCTAACGGTTTTTGAGATGCCGTCTAACTGACCGCTCTCTCGCAAGTCCTTGATGAGTTTCTGCGCCTTTTCGGAGTTGATATAATACTTTTCGTCTACCTCGTCCTCCAAATAATCTTTCATTGTCTTATCCAGTGGAACCGGCTGCGGAAATTTGTAATTATAATCGCCCAGAATAGATACCATGAAGCATCGCTCTCTGTTCTGCGCCACGCCGTAGTCCTTTGCATTGAGGATCTGCGTATAACACTTATATCCCTTGCTTTCAAGGAAGCTGCACCAGCTATGAAAATCATCTATGTTGTCCGCACTGATAACCTGTGGCACATTCTCCATGAGAAGTATCTGGGGAAGATTTTCTGTCTCATTCAGAAGCCTTTCAACTTCCCACAGTAACCCGGAACGTGTTCCTGATCCTTTTTTCATTCCTCGCATCTTTCCGGCGAGTGATAAATCCTGGCAAGGTCTTATGGAAACGAATACGTCATAAGGTAGGTGTATCTGTCAGTATTCGTTATTGCCAGATCACCCCCCCTCATTGAGCAAATGTTGACAAGGTTGTGCGTGGCTTTTATGTTGTTGTAACATTCTCTGCGCCATGCGTCACTGTATGAATGACTCCTTATCTGCTCTTCCGTGAGAGGTTTCTTTCCATCCACGGATATTCCCAACTGAGTAAGTGCCTGTATAACATCCTCAGAACTCATTTCTGCGCTGTAATCAGTATCATCGTCCGCCATGTGAATAGCTTTGTATGATGCCGTGGCGTGCATTTCCCATTCAGACATAAGGTAATGTTCAAACGGTACGCCAAGATTACGAAGTGCCATCGCCTGAGAACCAACCCCGGCAAACAATTCTATCAATCGCACCGGGTTGTCAGTCTTAAATGTTGGGTACATTAAATCAAACATTGAAATCTGATCCACTCGTTTTCTCCTTTCTTTGATTTTTTATCATGCAAAATCTCGCATAATTAAGCTGCCGGAAGTAGTCATTATTCGCATTTTCCCACATTGCCGGTAAGGTACTCAGCCGTGTTTCATAACACTTATCGCACACCTTTTTCCCTTTCATTGTTGGATTTTTGCCACATATATAGCAAATGCCGTAGTCCGGTCTCTCTGAACGTGACAAATCGCATCGGTTTTTGTCTCTGTAATTTTTCAGATACGCCCTGCATCTCTGGCATAAACCACCATTCTGTGATTGATGTTTTCCGCATCTGGGGCATAGTCCGTTTTCGATGCGTGTCTGTTTTAACTGCCTTTTCCTCAGCCGATCTTTCTCTTTCTGTTCATCGGTTTTCCCTTTTTCCGAATAACTATCTTGAAATTGACCCAAGCACTCATAACATAGCTTTTTGTTAGGTTCTGCTGGATTTTTCCCACAATGAGTGCATATCCCAATCCTTTCATGGTATTTTCGGTTCTGCTTGCGTAATTCAGAATTTCTTGCCGCACAGTCAGGACACATGGATCTTTCCGGCGTTGGGTTTTCTTTACCACACTTCGGACACAATCCTCTTTCCCTCATCTCTTTGTATGATAATTTTCTCAATCCATTTCAGAGGTTCCCAGGATTTATGCGCGCTGCCCTTTCCTCCGTTACTTTTTAACACCGAACTTCTCATACATTTCATCCAGTCTCTTTCTGGTTTCGTTTGATATACCGGATGGTGGTTCGGTCTTTTCCTCCGGCACTTCAATTTTTTGCATTTCTATCTGTGGGTCTACTGCTTTTTCCATAAGTGCTGCGTGTTTCTTCCCCATATCGGCTATGAGCATCCTTACATTCTCCGGCAGACGTGCCTCTTCTTTCATCCGCTGCACCGAAGTCCGATAGTTCCTGATAAAGTGCGACTGTTCAATGGTTGCCACTTGGTCTGAATCCATCAACGCCCACTCTTTGAGGTTTGCCGCCGTTCCAACAGCTCTTTGGCACGCCTCCGGCAGTTTTGCAAATTCCTCTTCTGAGTTGTAACCGGAGTTCCTTAACGCCCTCTGTACCAACGCCCATGCCTGCAGTTCGCTCATGCTTTCTTCCGCCGGAGCAATAATCTCCGTTGCTTTAGTGCGAATATCTGCGATGGTTGGAGGAAAACGTTCACTCGTCATGTACTTTTGTATTGCCAAGTTTGCCTGCTCATACGGAAGATCTTGTAATAATCCATACCACACATCGAAAGCGTCTTTATCTGGTATGAATGTCGGCTGTGCGTAGACCGCTTTCATAGCTTTTACCAAAATCTTAAATTCTTCTCTTTCCATTACCAGCCATCCACATCCTTTACTCTGTTTCCAATGCGATCTCCGCTATTTCTGTATGCAGAAGATGATTGCAATTTATCCCAAATAATGCCTTTCCATCCATTCGACATACATTCATCAATAAGATTGCATACGGCAGTATCTCCATAGACAGAGACCTTATTGGCAACCTGTTTTAACAACGACTTCATGCCCTGTTCCTTATATCCGTCTTTCCGTTCCGTCTTATACTTGAACCATTCGCGAAGTTTATCTGTCATTACATCAGAGATGGTGTACTCAGGGAGAAGCCTTTCAAAAATTGATTGGGTAGTTTCCCTCTTTCCCCCTTTTTTATTTTCTTTCTCTAACTCTTTCTCTAACTCTTTCTCTATGTTACCTTTTTGAACATCAACGTTACTCTCTGTTACACGTTCGTTACATTCAGTGTTTTCGGGTGTCTCAGTGGGTTTTGTCTTGTTTTTTTCTCTCTCCCGATACTCCCTAACCCTCTGTGCGGATGCCGATTCAGACCCAATCATTTTCAGAGATTTTGGTAAAAATAGTGTGCCGTCACTTTCCGTAACCACAAGCTGTAATTTTGAAAATTGTTGTAACGCTTGTGTAACAATCTGTAACGCAAAGCCGGATGCTTCCGCCAACATTTCTGCGTCATACGGAATATCTTCGGAAAATCGCAGTTTGCCCTCATGGTCGATTGACTCTGTAATCATCCATATATAGAACATAACCAAAAGATCGCCATTATCCTTTGCTCTAAGTATCTTGATATAGTGTTTTTCAAAGAAGTTCCGGGGCATTTTGAGCCAAAAATACTTTTTCTCAGCCATCGAACGGTCCTTTCTCTATCTCTTCAAGGAATATCTCAATCCTTGGGTTTTCCTTATCCACATAGAAGTCATGCGTAAAGTTTTCGATTTCTTTCCATCCATCGTTTTTAATCACTCCGCATTTCTGTAAAGCATCCTGAAAAACTTTGTCTGCAAAGGAAAAAATATTGCCCTTGTCACGCTGTTTATCCGGCTCATAGAAGTTGTAATGAATGATGATAGGGTTTGTAATCGTAAGTCTCGGCAACTGTGTCCTGATAGCGTTACACACGATCATCTGGTAATCTCTTTTCATTTTTGCACCCATCTGAGGATGCCTTGCACACTCATGTAGGTAATCGTTAAGATCCGGTAAGGTTCTGGTTCTGCCGTAATAATTTCCTTTGATAACAACCTTGTGCATCCCTAAGCCCTCCTTTCTTTCATTATGGGTGGAGCCGCCGGAATGACGGCTCCTGGGTAATTTAACAAAAGATCCTTGTCAGGGGTTTATACCATTTAACTAATCGAATTTCTTAAAAGGAGGTAAACCGTTTGTGTGTTCTGCGGTTTTCGTGACATATTTTCCTCAGAGACCAATCTTAGGAGATAATTGCAGAAACATATTTACGGGTTACGATTATTTAGGAAATCACGAAAATGTTTGATACATCCGCAAGTTCTTTTTCGAGATACGCTTTGATGTTGGCTTTCGCCTCATTCTTCCATGCACCTCCGTCTGCCTCAAATAAGGCACAGGTAACGCCATAGCGATCATTGTCCTTTACTCTGAAAATAAAGTTACTCATAGGCTGTGCAACTTCTGTAAAGGCTCTGTACGGCATCAGGCGGCAAGGACTCGGAACTTCAACTTCCTGCAGAGAGGCAACGCCTTTCTTGATTGCTGCTTTCTGTCCTACTCCGGTGTCTCCGTATTCCGCAACAGTGCCAGCCTTAACATTTCCGGCAAACTGTAAGATGATCGGCTTATCATTTGCCTCAGCATCCTCGTTTAAGAACTTGGACTGCACACCGATAACAAACTCTTCGTTTCCAATGAACTGACCGAATGAAAACTCCGGGATCTCTGCTTTGACAACTGCCAGTGTTTCTCTCTGGCGGTCTGCATCCAGACTTGAAAACAGACGAACCTCAGTAGGAGATACCACCTGAGCGATGTAATGACCTGTCTTGAAATCTGCTTTACTCTTTTTGATGAAATCCACAAGGCTGCTCAGATTACTCATTGTGATACTGGTTGCTCTGAGTTCCTTGCCGATCTGTGTCATATCTTTGTCTACATAGGTTCTTCCCTCAATTTCCTCAATATGGGGAGCATCGAGAGAAAGAATTTTCTCAATAGCTGCTTTTAACATATTTTCCTCCTGTTACTGTGCGCTGCACCAATCTTCGGCAAGGCAATCATTGATACTCGGAACCCACATGGAATGTGAGCCGTCAACACAACGAATCTGTAAATACGGATTGCATACAAACAAATCTCCCTCATTGAGTCCCCATGCTTCGGCTGTCTGTTTATTACACGGAATACCCTGCGGATAACCTTTCTGGTAAACAACAAACATTCCCTTTCCATTCCATCCCTTACGGGTTACTTTCTGCCCTGCTTTTAATCTGCGTACTGCTTCTCCGAATGTGAATGTCTGGATATTCAAGTCTTTTACATCGGGACCGGCTACAATTTCCCAATCATCTCTGAGGATGAAAGTGAGTGTGTAGTCCACATTGTCCGTCTCACGAATATCCAATACTTTTCCGTCCTTGCAGTGCATTTTGATGGAATTATCCTCCCATTTCCAATAGCCAGACCATTCCGGCAGTTTAACGATAGCTCCCTGTTTGAGAGCTTCGTATGCTTCCTTGAAAACCATAATGCCTCCTAACTGTTTACTGCGTCTCTCATGCTGATTACTTTCGTGCTCTCTTTTGGAGGTTCAGATTTTTCTTCCAATACCTCTCCGGTCTCAGGATCGCATCCAAGTTCCTCTGCTGTCGGTGTGGAATCCTTTTCCGGATCCATGCACATACCACACTCATCAAGAGTAAGCTGACCTTTGATTGCGCCCTTTGCGTGTTCTGTGAGGGTTGTTACGCCGCTACGGAAGTCCTTGTTGATGAATAACTGAGTTTTCAGTCCCATCTCAGGAGCCAACTTAACGGAAGTCTGAACCTCAACGGAAACATCCTCTCTATCATCCTCATTGGGAGTAAGAGTGATCTTTACATCAAGGACACGTTTCTTCTTTGCATCAGTGTTCAAATCCAGAATGTTATCTGAGATTTTCGCTAACGCTCTGTCGATACGTTCCTGAACGCCTCCGGCACACATGGATGCCAATGTAAGTTTCTCTGCCACTGTTTTCACTTCCTTTCTAAAGAATTATTTATAATAAGCGTATCGCCTACTATACGAATGTTTTTCCGTATCTTCTCCGAAACATTTCCTTTGCCTCGTTTTTATCCTTGGCTTGTCCGGTAGATACCATTTCAAGCTCATACGCCAACTGTGCAATGATATGGCTCATTACTTTCATTTCCTTGTTGTGATGAACACTCATTCTACTTGAATTGTGATGGTCCGGCGATAAAGGAACCCACAGACCATCCTCGTCTGCATGGTTCCTGTTCGCCCCACCCATCAAATGGTGTCTCTCAACACCGTAAGAGCCGTCTATCATATCGTAATCAGCGTATTTCATATCAATTACGATTGAATCTTTCATTAAATCTCTCCCATCAGCATATCCATGGAGACAGGACCATCCAGAATCTCAGTATCGGCGCAATAATCGCATACCTCACATCTAAGTGGCTCAATGTCTCCATCTTTAATGCGTTGGATTTTCACGATATTGTTTTTGACCTCTGCCAGTTTTTCATCCATCATCAGCGGTGGAACTTCAATAACCTTGATTCTCGGATGAGGAATGTTGTCTGTCTTATCCTTGCTGACAGCACAAATGTAAAACGGCAAGAGATCACCTGTATTCTGTCTGTAAATCTCTCTGTACACGGCAGCTTGCAAATCATATCCCCACCATTCGCAGAAATTGAGTCTCTGCCCCAGGTCCTTTGCGTAAAAGGTTTCTGTTATGCTCTTTACTGTTTTGAGATCAGTGATTCGTCTGCCGTCTGCACTGTCAATTTTGATTTTGACAGGAACTCCCTCAATTTCTCCGGTCATAATAACCTGTTTATCTCCGGCCATGTACTGCATGAAAACTGGATCTTTCACGGCACGGTCAATCATAATTGAGGCCTGTTTGTATTCGGATTTCAACTCTCCGGCGGTTTTACCTCTGGATGAGAAGATTTCCGGGTGCTGTGCGGAAAATGTAGGAAGTGTACCCTCAAAGTAGGCATCCACATAGGAGCCTACCATTAACGCAGTTGTGGTTACTTCCTCAACTTCTCCCCGGAGCTTTGCCATAGCGTATGCTTCACAACCCATTTTTCCGGTCGTGCCGTTGAACTCTTTGTACTGAGAAACGGACACATACTGCATATTGGCTTCTTTGGTGTAATAGTTCTCCGGGGTAAGTTTAAGAAGATTACTCATCTACTTCCTTGAATGTTCCGTCAATCACACCATCAGAACTCTCATCTGCGTTATGAGAACTCTGATCGTGAGACTGGTAAATGTCCTGTGCCTGGTACTTCTCTTTCGGTTTTTCCTTAACATCAAATGCCGAACCATCTTCAAATGCCTGACACTGTTCTGCGGTATCAAAGTTAAGGTCAATCAACTTACACAGTCGGCGGAGAACTGTTTTCTTACACATCTCTCCGTAACTTTCTTTCCAAGCCTTACTATTTGCTGCCTTTGAGAATGTCTGTCTGGTATGTTCAATGTCCTCTTTGCTCATTGTGTCGTACATCATGGAACCGTCTTTGTAGAGGACTACCGCAAATGCACCGATAATCTCTCCGTTTGAAAAAGTCTTAGGTCTGAAATTGACATACTGCTTACCGTTTTCAATTACTTCCTCAAACTTATCTCCCTCGCGGACTACCTTTGCGTAAATGTCCTGAATAGGATTGCTCGAATATCTCTTGCACAGCTTGATCTCTCCCTTGTAATCAGTCTGAAACTGACACTGATTTCCGTAAGGAATTGCGTAACACTCTCCATTGAAAAAATCGAGACCGAGAAACGCTCCTTTTAAGAGTGTTCGCACAACGGTCGGTGCTTCGCATTTTGAGAAATCAGCCTGTCCGTCCTGCAGAACCGTCATGCAGTTTTGTAAAAATCTCTGCTTGTTGAATTTCTCCGGCAGAGCCGCAACCTGTTTTTCAAGGCTTTCGTCCAGTCCTTTATGAACTGCCACTAAATAATTTGTGTCTTTTGTTGCCATAAATAACCTCCTTGTATTTTTATGAATCTGCCTACCAAGAAAAGGCTATGGCAGGCAGATTATTTGTTTTATTCGCTATCGTCTGTACCCCCCCCCGAAAAGGTTCTTCAAAAAATCCGCAAAACCATCTTCGGAGTTGGGCTTAACTTTGACGGTATCGAAACCAAATTTCTTTTTCATCAAATCAGTGAGCTTTATCGTCTGCTCAGACATAATATCTTTGATGAGGTTGTTGGTTTCCTCCGCCCACTCCATTCCACCGTCAATATCTTCGAGAAATGCCTTATTTCCAGAAGAACTGCAACTGATTGATGTAGGCGTTACGGTCACTTCACAAGTGAATGGATGGATTTCAATATCTTTCGTATCATCCATAATGTGTTTGAGTGCCATCATCGCCATAAGTGCGTCAAAGTTATCATTCTTTCCTGCCATAGTGTTTCCTCCTACAGTTCAATAACTGTTAATTCATTGTTGCTTGTGGTTCTGGTTGCTATGAACTGCAACCCTTTCTTTTTGCACTTCTCATAGAGACGTGTGCGGTTTTCCTCAGACAGTTTCTCAGTACCATCAATAAGGATGATCTGTAATCCCGCCGGATTCTGAATTGCCACATCAATGCAGAGGTCAAGTTTTTCTCCCTCTGACAAATTGCTTACCGGCAATCCATTGATAAGAGGTATTCCGTCTTTAACGGTCAGACCCTCAATCGGAATCTCTGCGGTTTCCAGAATGGTTCCCGGAAGAGTTCTTGCCAGTTCGATCTTCTCTGTGAGACTGTTTGACTCACTCTGCAACTCATCAACCTCTTTCTGGATGTTCAACATTCTGCGCCACTCATTGATATGGCCTTTCATCTTCTCAGTCTCATTGGCTTTTGCCATAAGATCATCAATAGGTGTGGTTTCCATATCTGCGTATTCTGCGTAGGATGCCTGCTCAGCTTCATACTTAGACACGGTTGCCTCATACTCCGACTGAATTACCTTTACCTTGTCCGCTTTTACACCAGCAAGGCCGTCTTTCTTCTCTCTGAGGGCTTTTATTCTCTCTTCAAGCTGTGCCAACTCACTCTCAATGTTCTTTTCCTGCTGAGCCATTTCCGTATCAAGTGCGGCAATTTTGATTTCCTTGTCTGCCTGAAATGAGCGGATTTTTCCATCGTGGCTGTCTCTAAGGCGTTTTGCCTTTTCAATAGTCTCGTTGTTCTTGCGGATCTTCTCAATCTCTGTGTAGAGTTCTGAGAGGTTTTCCTTTTCCCATCTCTCTCCGTCATAGTCGATAGGAAGTGAACTGCCAATATCTGCGATAACTGCTTTTTTCGCACGAATATCACGGTTTACATCCTGACGGTGCATAAAGTAGTAACCGTTCTCTGCCTGAATATCATTCAGGACAGCCAAGATATTCTGCTCGTAATTTACATCCCTCGGAATCTCCCCGAACCATTCCTTGATGGTGTCAAGGTTCCAATCGTACTGAATCATATCCAAAATCGTTGCGTTCTGGGTTTTCTTATCCATAGAGATGAACTCCATAGGGGAAAGCTGCAACGGTGTGAATATTGTTTTCAGAAACGACTCGGGACTTGGAATTACATTGCCGTTCTGTTTAACAGATTTGTAATCTGTCATTGCCGTTCTGGCTTTTCTGTCAATGGAGAGACCGTTATCTGTTTCTATGTAAATCTCTCCCTCTGTCTCTCCGTTTTTTACGATAAATTCACGGTCGGAGGAATTTGTAAGAGCATATCTGATTGCGTCAATAACGGATGTTTTTCCAGTACCGTTGTCTCCGACAAGCTCAATGTTCTTTCCGTCCCCCTGCCATTCCTTAATCCCGAAGAGTTGCTTTATCGTGATTTTTGAAATCTTCATGGTGGATTTTCCTTTCTCTGTTTATGGGGTTCGGCAATGCCTTACCCCTAAACCGCTACTGAATTACTGTTACGTTGGATGCCTGCGGTCCCTTGGTTCCGTCAACAACATCAAATTCTACGGGCTGTCCCTCTACGAGAGTCTTGTAACCGTCCATCTGCAATGCGCTGAAATGGCAGAACACGTCAACTCCATCTTCGCCTGTAATGAAACCATAGCCCTTTGCGGCGTTGAACCATTTAACTGTACCTTTTCTCATGGTGCGTCTCCTTTCCTCAAAAAATATCTATTAAACAATCCTTGCGGATGCTTAACCTATACCAAGTCGTTCTTTCTCCTGATCCAAAAGGTGGCGATATATGTAAAATCCCCACTTGGATTTACCCTCTCGCTTTATGGCATATCCAATAGGCAATTTCTCCCTTTTCATAAGTTCACGGAGCGTAATCACATCCATTTGCAACTCTTTCGCTGCATTTTTTGGTGTCACTCTCTCATTGTTCATTGCTTCTTACCTCAATCTGTTCGTTTTGCTGTGCCTTAGTTCGTTGTGGATTATCCTTTTCGTGTTTGCTCGACTAAACTTTTTGGGTAAAAAGTTTGCTGACAGGGACATTCAAAGCCGCCGCCAACGATTTCAGAGTACCGACCATAGCCTCATGCTCTTCATTGTTTTCAAGCAGAACTATGGTTGTTCTGCTTACGCCAGACATTTGAGCTAACTGTTCCTGGGTAAGTTTCTTCTTTTCTCTAAGTTCTCTGATTCGATACGCCATTACTGCGCCTCCTTTCTTTGTCCGATGTTTGCTCGACTGAACAATTTGAGTATAGCCGACTAAACATTTATTGTCAAGCACATTTTACAAAAAAATTGACTTTTTGTACAGTGCATTGTATAATGGACTAAACATCGAAAGGAGGTTTTCGTATGACATTAGGGCAGATAATAAGGGCATATAGAGAAGAAAATAGCATGAGCATGGATAGTTTTGCGAAAGCTAGTGGTTTGAGTAAAGGTTACATATCTCAGCTTGAAAATAATCTCAATCCGAAAACAGGAGAACCGCCTGTTCCGTCTATGACCTCTATAAAGAAAGCGGCAAACGGAATGTTTATGAGTTTTGATGAGTTGTTTTCTCAGTTAGACGATAATATGAAAGTATCGGTTTCTCCCGAAAAAGTGAAAATGGCTAAGAAAGCAATCCGTATACCGGTTCTCGGTAATGTGGCTGCCGGAATACCCATTGAAGCTATTGAGGATATTATAGACTATGAAGAAATTTCTGAGGAATTGGCTCATACAGGAGATTTTTTTGCATTGAAAATCAAAGGGGATTCTATGGAACCACGCATATGTAATGGGGATGTAGTAATCGTCCGCAAACAGAATTATGCAGAAAGTGGAGATCTCGTCATTGTATTGGTAAATGGAGACAGTGCTACCTGTAAGAAATTGGCAAAATATCCGAGTGGCATCAGGCTAATCCCTTTTAATCAGGCATACGAACCACTCTTCTACTCAAATGAAGAGATTGAAAACAAACCAGTGAGAATCATTGGTAGAGTCGTTGAAAATCGACAGAAATACTAAAATAGAAAACCGCCTCTGCTGCTAACAGAGACGGTATCTATGAACACACACCGGAAAGCTCCGATATGCGCTCGTCTGGACAACTTGCATTATATCATCTTCCCGGTAGAAAAACAATATACCGGGCATTTTTACGCCCATTTTTAAGAAAAGGGGGATGATATTATGCGTCTGCCAAACGGTTACGGTAGTGTAATCAAACTAAAAGGCAAGAGGCGTAAACCTTATGCTGTCAGAACTTCTGAAATTGCGGAATTTGTAGAGATTGATGCTCCGAAAGATCCACCGTCTAATATCCGCCGGGAACTCAACCGGTATAACTTCAAATGGAAAAGAAAAGCTCAGATGTGGGCTGCTATTTCCTCAGATGCCATCTGTGAGTTCGCCGAGACTCTGATGCAAGAAGAGGGCTATGAGTATTCCATAGCTTACCGGCAAACGTTCAAATACCTTGAATACTTCGCCAAACAGGAACACGCCTATGCTTTTCTGTCGGAATTGAATAATGCCGATGTGGTTGCGGAACATATTAAATACGCCGAGACACCTACTTTTGCAGAGATGTATGGAAAGTGGAAAAATTATCGAAAGGCTCTGCCGGATAAGATTTCATCAAACACCTGGCGGAACTATGAGATTGCTTTCAACCACTTATCAGATTTGCACCACAAGAAATTTAATGCCCTACGAACTGATGAGGTCCAGGAGTGTATCAATAAATGGACCTGTAAATCAAACTCTACTGTCTCTAATATCCGCACGATCCTTAACAATCTATACAAGTATGCCCTGATGAACAACTATATAGAAAAAGATTTGTCTCAGTTCTTTGTATACTCATGGGTTGATCCGACAGAACAAATCCATAGCAGATATACCAATGAAGAAATTGCAACCCTTTGGTCTAAACTGTATGTGATAAACAATGTGGACCTCATTCTCATTACGATCTACACCGGCCTAAGACCTACGGAACTTTTGGAGATAACCACGGATAATGTGCATCTGGACGAACAATATATGATCGGAGGAATGAAAACAGAAGCCGGAACAGACAGAGTTATTCCTATTGCAGACAAAATCCTGCCTCTCGTAAAGAACCGGTACGATGCCAACCGTAGATTTCTGGTAAACAACAAATATGGCAATCACTACACATACGGTTCCTATGTTAGTGCGAATTTCAATACAGTTATGAATAAGCTCAACATGAAACATCTTCCCCATGATGGCCGGCACACGTTCGCATCTCTCATGGATGATGCCGGAGCGAATGAGGTTTGCATCAAACTCATAATGGGTCACAGCATGAAAAACAATGTCACAAAGGGAGTGTACACACATAAAACCACACAACAGCTTATTGATGAAGTCAACAAAATTTAAGGGAGGTTATGCCTCCCTTTTACTGTATAAATATTCTAAAACAGTGCCAAAAGCCAAGTATATTATGCGTATATTATGCAAAATCGTTTGTATCTTGCGTGTATATTATAAGTATATTGCCAGTATATTACTATCAAATTTTTACTCAAACTTACGAACACTCACTGTAAAAATACGCACAATAAAACCCCGGAAACATTGAATTTCCGGGGTTCGTTTTTATTGATTAGCACACACCCTGTGCTACCATAGCCTCTGCAACTTTCTCGAAACCGGCGATATTTGCGCCAGCCACATAGTTGCCAGCAACACCATAACGCTCTGCTGCATCGGATACCTTTGCGTAGATATTAACCATAATATCTTTCAGTTTTGCATCAACTTCCTCAAATGTCCAGGAAAGTCTCTGGCTGTTCTGACTCATCTCCAGTGCAGATGTTGCTACACCACCTGCATTTGCAGCTTTGCCTGGCATAAACAGCATACCGTTCTCTAAGAAGAAATCAGTTGCTTCTCTGGTGGATGGCATGTTAGCGCCCTCTGCTACGCAGAAGCAGCCATTTGCTTTCAGAGCCTTTGCATCCTCTAAGTTTAACTCGTTCTGAGTTGCACATGGAAGAGCAATATCACATGGAACAGTCCAGATTCCCTTGCCCTCTGTATAAACAGCAGTTGGAACCTCAGCCACATACTCTTTGATTCTGCCACGGCGAACCTCTTTGATCTGTTTTACAACATCCAGTTTGATTCCATCTTTATCATATACATAACCATTAGAGTCACTCATAGCAACAACCTTCGCGCCTAACTGCTGAGCTTTTTCTGTTGCATAGATTGCAACGTTACCGGAACCGGAGATCAGAACGGTTTTGCCAGCCAGCTCTTTATTGTTGTGCTTTAACATCTCATCCAGGATATAGATCAGGCCATATCCAGTTGCCTGGGTACGTGCTAAAGAACCACCATAGGTCAGGCCTTTACCAGTTAAAACGCCCTCATACAGACCAGTCAGTCTCTTGTACTGACCATACAGAAAACCGATCTCTCTTCCGCCTACACCGATATCACCTGCAGGAACATCCTGATCAGCGCCGATATATTTGTAAAGCTCTGTCATAAAGCTCTGGCAGAATGCCATAACCTCACGGTCAGATTTGCCTTTTGGATCAAAGTTGGAACCACCTTTACCACCGCCGATTGGCAGACCGGTTAAGGAGTTTTTGAATACCTGCTCAAAGCCTAAGAATTTTAAAATACCCTGGTTTACAGATGGATGAAGTCTTAAACCACCCTTGTAAGGTCCGATCGCACTGTTGAACTGTACACGATATCCTTTATTTACCTGAACGTTACCCTTATCATCTACCCACGGAACACGGAAGGAAATGATTCTCTCTGGCTCTACCAGTCTCTCTAATAAAGAAACACTTCTGTATTTCTCCTCATTTGCATCAATAACCAGTCTAAGAGAATCTAATACTTCTTTTACAGCCTGATGGAACTCTGCCTCACCTGGGTTCTGTTCCACTACTTTTGCGTAAATCTCATCTACATATGACATGTTGAACTTCCTCCTCATTTTTCGATTATATCCGCTTCAAAACTTTGGATTGTTAATTTCGCTCTTAATTATAGCAAGTTAACGTGTTAACGTCAACAAATAATTATATGGAACTATTTTGTTTTATAAGGTTTTATGCCCATTTTTCATTTAAAAATTAATATTGTTAGATTTTTACTTTCTTTTATAAGGTTTTATTCGCTTGTCTTTTTATCGCATGTCTGCATTTTTTAATAAAAGAAAGCGTTGGGGCAGGCTTAATATCCTAATGCCCGCTCCAGCGCTTCTTTTTCCTCGCTTCCAAGGAGTGTTTCTGTTTCTCCCTTTTCAATATCTTTAATATAGAGATAACAGCCCTCTCTGCTATGGACAGAATTTAAAATAAAACCAGTGTTGTTCTGATCCAGCATGGCAAATGCAAAGCTTAAGTTTCCGCCCATTCCCTTAAATGCATTATATTTCACCATGCCAAATTTCTGATAAGATCCTTTGACATTTTTCGACAATGTCCGCATCACATCTTTGTTTGCGCGATCCTGGGATTTTAATTCTTTAATTTCATCGGACAAATTCAGAATAATCTCTTCCATGGATTCTGCGTCTTTTCCCCGCATAAAATAATCATATCTGCGGTATAAACGGCTGGTCTGCATAATGCAGATTACCGTCATGATCAGCAGAAGCAAAGTGATGACTCCCAATGCGATAATAACGACAGCCGGATCGATCGGCCAGTTGTTTAACATACTATTCATTCTATCTCCTCATCAATATTGTCTTTCCCCCGCAGACATTACATCAGTTCAATGACTGTTTCACATTTTTACAGCAATATGGTTTTACTGACGAATGGATTCAATCAATTCCACAATCCGCTCCAGTTCCGCCTCAGAATAATATTCGATTTCTACCTTTCCTTTATTCTTATCCCGTTTATTAATGACAACCTTCGTTCCCATTACCTGTTTCATGCGTTCTTCCAGATCATGAAAAATGAAACTCAGATCGCGTTCCTCTTCCTTTTCTTTTTCTGGTTTTTTCGGTTTCGTAAGCGCTTTGACCAGTTTTTCGACTTCACGGACACTCAGATGTTCGCCAACTATCTTCAATGCCACCTGATACTGTTGTTCTCCGTCCTCCAGACCAAGAAGAGCTCTTGCGTGTCCACTGGTCAACTGTCCCTGGATCAGCATCTCCTGAACCCGGCGATCCAGCTTTAACAGACGGATGCTATTGGTTACGGTCACACGACTCTTCGATACCCGCTCTGCAATTTCTTCCTGGGTCAGATCAAACTCATCCATCAACTGCTGATAAGCGATCGCCTCCTCGATCGGATTTAAATCTGCTCTCTGCACATTTTCAATTAGGGCGATTTCCATGGCCTGCTGCTTGCTGTATTCCCGGATCACCACCGGAACTTCCTTTAAACCAGCCACTTTTGCTGCACGCCAGCGCCGTTCACCGGCAATGATCTCATAATGCTCGCCTTTTTTCTGTACCAGAAGTGGCTGCAGCACTCCATATTTCTTAATAGAATCTGCCAGTTCGCCGATCAGTTCCTCATTGAAATCTTTACGAGGCTGCTCCTCATTAGGCTCGATCAAAGAAAGCTTCATCATAAATTCTATTCCGCTTTCTTCCTGTTCTGCCGCTTTCTTATCTGCTGGAGTCGTCTTTTTTTCCGTTTTCGCAGTTTTTACTGTCTGTCCAGTTGATAACGCATTTCCGGTATTTTCATGCTTCTTATGAACAGTCTGCCCGACTGTATGTACCGTTTTACGTCCGGATGTTTCACGTGAAACATGATTTTCTTCTTTTTTTTCCGGCTGATGCAGACTTTCCTCTACGCTCTCCACTACGTCAGTGCCAAATATTGCACCCAATCCTCTTCCTAATCCTGTTTTCCTTGCCATCAGATTTCCTCTCCCCTGCTCATTACTTCCGCTGCCAACAGACGATAACTCTCTGCACCTGTCGATCTGGAATCATACAGGTTGATCGGCATTCCATGGCTTGGTGCCTCTGCCAGACGGACATTTCTCGGAATAATTGTCTTATAAATATTTTGATTTAAATTGCTTTTTACGCTCTCTACAACCTGAAGGGAAAGATTTGTCCTGGCATCATACATGGTAAATACGACGCCTTCCGTCTCAAGCTGCGGATTTAATTTCTTTTTCACCAGACTGACCGTTTTTAATACCTGATTCAATCCCTCCAATGCATAATATTCACACTGGATGGGGATCAATACGGTCTGTGCTGCAGTCAATGCATTGATCGTCAGTAAATTTAAAGAAGGCGGACAATCAATCAGAACGTAATCATAATTGTCTTCAATTTCTTCTAAATGCTGTTTTAATAACGACTCTTTATTCTCAAAATCCAGCAATTCGATTTCTGCTCCAGCCAGATCTACATTAGACGGAAGAAGATCCAGATTTTCCTGTACATCTTTTGCAAGACAATCCTCCATCTGGCACTCGCCTACCATTAGTTCATAAACGGTATCACCAGGAGCATTCTTATCAAGTCCCACTCCGCTGGTCGCATTGCCCTGTGGGTCAAAATCTACCAGTAGAACTTTCTGTCCTGCCTCAGCCAGACATGCGGACAAATTGATGGCAGTTGTTGTCTTACCTACTCCGCCCTTCTGATTTGCAATCGCTATTATTCTTCCCATAACTAGTCCTTTCTATTTCCATGTTCCCGAATTGTTTTACGCAAATCAGCGTTTTCTCATATGTTTTTCGTTTTCTTCAAGTCAAACGTCCGTGAGACTTGGCGTGTGATTCTGGTCAGCGTAAGCTGACACATTCTTTACAGAATCACTGCGCACCCTCGCGGAGCGTTTATCTCAGTCGGAGACCCACCTCCCACTGAGAATCATTTGTTATTACTCACCACCTGAAGAGGTGGGAGTCTTCTCGACTGAGATAAATATTAAAATTGATGTTAGGGTCAAAAGCTTTTGACCTCTCTGATACCGGATTGCTCTGCACTGCGTGCTCCCGCATCTCCGCGCTGCTTCGGTTGGTGCTAAACATGTGTCACTGGCACATAGCACTCTCAAAAACTTAGTATAACACATTTTTTTATCTTTTCCTATGGTCTTTTATAAAAACACCAAATTTTTGTTTCACGTGAAACATTTAAGAATTATTTAAGCAGCTTTATCGTTGCCTTGATCATACCAATGTATTATAATAAGCTTATCCAATTGTAACTGTTCCGTAGGTCTGCACGCTTACAGAGCAGTTACTCTGTTTTCTATTTTAATAGGAGGAATTTCATGACAACAAAAAATAAACTTATCACTACTACCCTCTTATCCGCCAGTGCGATCGCATCCATCGCCTTGATCAATCAGTGTCTCAAACTGTCCGCCACAGCAAGACACGTGCTGGACGAACCGGAGTCTCTCTGTTATCACTGGAGACTGGGAGATATTCATTATACCAAATGTGGAAGCGGACATCCACTGCTTCTGATCCATGATATTTCTCCGGCTTCCAGCGGTTATCAATGGTCCCATATAAGCTCTACCCTCTCCGCTCACTTTACAGTTTATACCATCGACCTTCTTGGCTGCGGACGCTCCGAGAAGCCAGATCTGACCTACACCAACTATCTGTTTGTCCAGTTGATTTCTGACTTTATCAAATCTGAGATCGGACACCGGACTGATGTGATCACCACCGGTAACTCCGGGACTTTTGTGATCATGGCCTGCGACCATAACCCGGAACTATTTAACCGCCTGCTGCTGATCAATCCACAGAGCATTTCTGCCTGCAGCCATCTTCCAGGAAAATACGCAAAGATCTATAAGTCCTTCCTGGATTTTCCGGTGATCGGCACACTGATCCATAATATCGCCTTCAGCCGCCATTTTCTGCTGGAACGTTTCCGCCGCAGATATTTTAGCAACCCATTTGCAGTAAAGGATACCGATCTCACTGCATACCATGAGGCTGCCCACTTAGGTGCCTCCGCCAAATCCATCTATGCCAGCGTTCACTGCGGTTACACCAACTGCAATATCACAAATGCCCTGAAACGGATCGACAACAGTATTTACTTAGTAGGTGGAGAAGATTTTGACCAGGAATCTGATATTTTGAAGGAATATACCCTCCACAACCCAGCTATCGAGTACACCCTGATCCCTAAGGCCAAGTTTCTCCCTCAATTGGAAAAGCCTGCTCAGCTTCTCCACACGATCCAGATGTACTTCGGTTTTTAACCTCTTTACACTTACCCGGACGATGCTGAACATGAACAGTTAAAAAAGGGGTGCGCAAACGGGCGCCGCCGGGCGCACTAAGAAAAAAGGAGAATGTTTCACGTGAAACATTCTCCTTTTTTGTTATCATCTTTCATCCATCAAGCCTCGTACTGCGCCACTCCTGCTTCATATGTCTGTCCACAACCTGACAGCCACCTGTTTTACTCCTTACTTTAACGGTTCTTTTCCAGGCATACCTGCCTTCCTTGGATACTTCTTCGCCGTAGCCTCAACCTTCCGGATCACCACCAGCGTCCGCTCTCCCTCTGTCTTCGGAAGCTCAAAAGACACTGAATTCTCAATCTTGCCACCCAGCAGCTTCACAGCACCCCTGGCCTGATTCAGCTCCTCTTCCACCTTTCCTGACTTATAAGGAATAAATGCACCTCCTACTTTTACGAACGGCATACAATACTCTGATAGTGTTGCCAGATTAGCCACCGCTCTGGATACGCACAGATCAAACTGACCACGGTACTCCGGATTTCTTCCAAAGTCCTCAGCCCTTCCGTGAACCGCCTCGATCTTATCCAGTCCCAGGGTGCCGATCACTTCATTTAAAAACTTTACCCTTTTATTCAAAGAATCTAACAGCGTCAATTTTAGATTTGGAAATGCGATTTTTAATGGAATTCCCGGAAAACCAGCTCCTGTTCCCAGATCCATGATCCGGATTTCTTTACTTCCAAGCTCTGAAACCGCCTTCACCAGAGACATACTGTCCACGAAATGCTTCGTCACTACCTGATCCATCTCTGTGATGGCAGTCAGATTCATCACTTCATTCCACTGGATCAGCATCTCATAATATTGAAAGAACTGTTCCATCTGCTTTTCACTCAGCGCCACGCCGATCTGGCTGCACTCTTCTTCCATCCACTGTGCAAACTGTTTCTCCATCAAATTTTCCCTTCCGGCGCACACGCCTGATCATTCATGATCATGATGATATCTTATCTGCTCCAAATAAACCAGCAGTACCGAAATATCTGCCGGAGACACGCCAGAGATTCTGGACGCCTGTCCAATGGACATTGGTTTAAACAGATTCAGCTTCTGGATCGCCTCTTTTCTCAGTCCTTTGACCTCTGAATAATCAAAATTCACATCCAGTTTTCTCTTCTCCAGCTTCTTAAACTGGGCCACCTGCTGCTTCTGGCGACGGATATAGCCCTCATATTTCAGATTTATGTTAACCTGTTCCTGAGTATCTTCTGGAAGCTCTGGACGATTCTTATCTAATTTGGTTAACATAAAATAATCTAGCTCTGGTCTCTTGATCAGTTCCGCCAGACTGGCTCCACTCTTTAATGGTGTGCTGCCATGACTCTCCAGAAATGTCTGTACCTCTTCCGTAGAACCTACATTGGTATGCTCCAAACGCTCGATCTCTTCCTCGATATCCCGCTCTTTCTTCAGTACCTTCTCATACTCCGCATCGCTTACCAGACCAATCTCATGGCCGATGGCACGCAGACGCAGATCTGCGTTATCCTGTCTCAATAACAGACGGTACTCCGCCCTGGAGGTCATCATCCGGTACGGCTCATGATTCTCCTTGGTCACCAGATCATCGATCAGCACGCCGATATATGCCTGGGAACGATCCAGCACAAACGGCTCTCTTCCCAGCACCTTCATGGCCGCATTGACACCTGCCATAAATCCCTGGACAGCTGCCTCCTCATAACCGGAGCTTCCGTTAAACTGCCCGCCACTAAACAGACCGGAAATCGCCTTAAACTCCAGTGTTGCCTTCAACTGTCTGGAATTAATGCAGTCATACTCAATGGCATACGCATTTCTCACGATCCGCACGTTCTCAAGACCTGGAACTGTCCGGTACATGGCATACTGGACATCCTCCGGCAGAGAACTGGACATACCGCCCAGATACATCTCATTGGTGTAAAGTCCCTCTGGTTCAATAAATACCTGATGACGTTCTTTATCTGGGAATTTCACCACCTTGTCCTCGATGGACGGACAGTATCTTGGTCCGGTACCTTTAATGGAACCGGAAAATAATGGAGACCGGTCCAGATTTGCGCGGATGATCTCATGGGTCTTTTCATTGGTGTAAGTCAGCCAGCAGGACACCTGCTCCTTCTGAACGGAAGCCGAATCTGTAGAAAATGAAAACGGGACCACCTTCTTATCTCCAAACTGCTCTTCCATTTTAGTAAAATCAATACTTCTCTTATCAGCTCTCGCAGGCGTTCCCGTCTTAAACCGGAACATTTCCACGCCATTTGCCTTTAAAGAATCTGTCAGATGCGTTGCTGCCTGCAGTCCATTCGGTCCTGTGGCATTGCTCACATCACCATAGATACATCTGGCATTCAGATAGGTTCCCGTTGCCAGAACCACGGCTTTACAGTGATATACTGCGCCTGAAAATGTCTTAACGCCCTTGATCACGCCCTCTTCTACCACCAGCTCTGAAACCTCCGCCTGGCGGATGGTCAGATGGTCCGTATTTTCCAGGGTCTTTCTCATTTCCCTGGAATAATTCTGTTTGTCTGCCTGGGCCCGCAGGGAATGTACTGCAGGTCCCTTGGACTCATTTAACATCTTTGACTGAATAAAGGTTTTATCAATATTTTTTCCCATCTCGCCGCCTAAAGCATCCAGCTCTCTTACCAGATGGCCCTTGGAGCTGCCACCTACGTTAGGGTTACACGGCATCAGGGCAATGCTGTCCACGCTGACCGTAAACATAATGGTCTCCAGTCCCAATCTGGCACAGGCAAGAGCCGCTTCACAGCCTGCATGTCCTGCACCAACTACTACAGCATCATAATTTTCCTCTAAATATGGCATTTGTTATCCTCTTTCTTACGGTCAGCGCAAATCCATGCGCAGATCTACCAAACAATTATTTACCCATACAGAACTTGCTGAAGATCTCATTGACCAGATCATCCTCCACAGCCTCGCCAATGATGGTTCCCAGCTGCTCATATGCGTTCATCAGATCAATGGAATAAAAATCTTCCGGCATTCCGTCTTCAATACTTTTCTGAACCAGTTTAAGGCTGGAAAGGCTTTCTGTCAATGCTGTTTTGTGGCGGATATTAGTCACATACACCTCATCGTTAAAATCAATGTCTCCCTGATAGAACATGGACTGGATCTCTTTCTCCAGCTCTTCAATTCCAGTCTCCTCCTTGGCGGACACCGGAATCACCCGATGGCCTGTCTGTTTCTCCAGCTCTTCCACAGACACTACCTGCTCCAGATCCGTCTTGTTTAACAGAACCACCGCTTTCCGGTTTCGGATCATTTCTATAATATCCCGGTCATTTTCATCCAGTGGAACAGATGCGTCCACCACGTAAATGATCAGATCTGCGTCCTCTGCCGCCGTCCTGGCCTTCGTTACACCGATCTTCTCCACCACATCCTCTGTGTCGCGGATTCCCGCCGTATCCACTACATTCAAGCTGATACCACGCAGGCGGATGTGCTCTTCCAGCGTATCCCTGGTGGTTCCCGCAATATCCGTGACAATGGCACGTTCCTCACCAACCAGCACATTCATCAGAGAAGATTTTCCCGCGTTTGGCTTTCCTAAAATAACCGTTTTCACACCTTCCGACATGACCTTCCCATTATCCGCTGAAGCGATCAGACGCTCTAATTCCTTCACCATTGGCTCTAATTTCTTCGCCAGTTCCTCCCCATATCCGTCTAAGGAAATGTGTTCCGGATCATCTAAAGCCGATTCAATATAAGCGATCTCATAGATGATCTTTTCTCTTAATGCCTTGACCTTCTCCGACATTTTGCCCTTTAACTGGCTGACAGAGCTTTTTAACGCATACTCATTCTGGGCGTTGATCACATCGATGACCGCTTCTGCCTGGGACAGATCGATCCGCCCATTTAAAAACGCCCGTTTCGTAAATTCTCCCGGCTCTGCTGGTCTTGCTCCATATTGGATCACAGTCTCCAGGATTTTTTTCATCATCAGAACACCACCATGACAGTCGATCTCCACTGTGTCTTCCGCTGTATAGCTGTGAGGTCCTTTCATGATCAGGACCAGGACTTCATCGATCACCTCGTCCTGATCACAGATATATCCGTACTGGACGGTATGGGATCTGCTCAGATCGATCTTTTCTCCATTTTTTTTCTTAAAAATCTTCTCGATCACTTCAAATGCCTGTCCGCCGCTGATCCGGATGATCCCGATTCCGGAACTCGTCATGGCTGTGGCGATCGCCGCTATGGTATCTGTCTTCATATTCTATCTCCTATAAAAATCGAAAAAGAAAAGTGTACGCACAAAACGTACACTTTTCCATCACTGCCTATGCCTGCTGATTATCTGCATTGTCTGCACGATCTGCACTGCTGTTCTCTTTCTTTTCTCTTGGCCCTCTGCCGCCTTCGCGGTTCTCATGATTGCGGCCGCCTCTGTATTCCCGTCCCTCACGAGCTTCTCTCTTTAAAGAGATCACCACATGACGGAATGGATCTTCACCCTCGCTTCTGGTCACTACATACTTATCATTCTGTAATGCTGCATGGATGATTCTTCTCTCATAAGGATTCATTGGCTCTAAAGAAACACTTCTTCTGGTCCGTTTTACCTTATAAGCAATGTTTCTGGCAAGTGTCTCCAGCGTTTCTTTTCTTCTTGAACGGTAATTTTCGGTATCAAGCTTGACTCTTAAATAGCCATCACTTTCTTTATTCACTACCAGGCTTACTAAATACTGTAAGGAATCCAGAGTCTGTCCTCTCTTACCGATCAGAATGCCCATGTCATCGCCTGTCATATTAACAGCCAGTTCCCGCTCAGAGGCATCATAAGAAGTCTCAATCGTCACTTCCATGTTCATAGCGCCAAATACCTGCTTTAAGAAATCAACGGCTGCTTTCTCGCAAGCCTCTACATTGATCACTTTCTTTGGAGCATCTGCCTTCTTCTCCGGCTCTTTGGCTGCTTCCACGACCGGCGCTGCTTTCGGCTGCTCTGTTTTTGGCATCTTTATTTCTGCCTTTGGCGCTTTCACCTCCGGTTTCGTCTCTGCCTTAACACATGGTTTCTCCTGGCGGAATTCCTGTTTGGGTTTCTCTTTCCGAGGCTCTCTTGCCGGTTTTACCGGTTCGATTTTCTTCTCATCCAGGGAGAAAATGTCATCCAGATCATTTTCCTTTTTCTTCTTTGCCTGAATGACAACATCTTTTTTACCAATAAACCCCAGAAAACCTGCGCTTCCCTTTTCAATAACTGTATATTCCAGATTGTCACTGGTTGTTCCCAGCTGGATCAACGCCTTGGTAATGGCTTCATCCAGAGTCTTGGCAGTTACTGTAATCATCTCCATAGCTTCCCCTCCTATTTGCTATGTTTTTCGTTATACTTCTGAACCATGTTTGCTTTCGCTGCCAGACTGCCCGGCTTTGCATTCTGATTGTAATACTCATTGGACTCTTTGATGGTCTTCTGAGCTTTCTCAATCTTCGCCTCTCTTACCTTCTCCTCTTTCTGCTCCTCTTCCTGAAGCTTCTTTAAGGTCTCGCTGGCATTCATCGTGATCTTTGTTGGAGGAAGACCTTTCTTTTCGCGCTTTTTATTTGCTTTGGCAACATTTTTCGCGATCAGGTCATCAATATTGATCTTCTTTAAATATTCATTCACACCGATCTGCTGGATTACCTGGAAAGTACTGCTGGCTACCCAGTACAGACCGATACCTAACGGGAATGTGAAACAGAATACAACAGACATCAACGGCATGGTCACGTTCATGGATTTCATCATGTCATTTCCCATTCCGCCTTCTCCGGCGCTCTGCTGTGTTGGCTGGTTTGCAGTCATCAGCTTGGTGCTGTACCACTGGGTCAGACCAGATAAGATCGGGATTAAAAGTGCGGTGATGGCTACGAAAATAGAGATGCCGGAACCACCCTTCATAAACTCCGTTAATACATTCAATGGTGTGTATGCAATGTTCATACCAAAGAACTGCTGCATACGGTTGATCGCCTGGATCGCATTCTCACCGCCTGCAGTGGCTACGCTGGTAATATCCGGGAATGCTGCTGCCAGATCCCCCCACTGCTTGTCTGTTAATTTATATAAGAGATCTACAACCTTGTCCATGTTGGAGTAATCCATTCCGGCCAGCTTGTGGGTCTCAGCCAGGTTGGTAAATACTTCGCTCGTAGCAAAACCAGCTGGCAGTTTGTCGATAATTAAATCAAAATAGTGGCGAACAGAACCAACGTATGCCGGAATCTTGTAGATTACCTGGTACAGAGCCAGCATGATCGGCAGCTGGATCAGTAACGGCAGACATCCGCCGGTCATGGAAGTACCGTACTTCTCATAGACAGCTCTTGTCTCTACATTCATCTTCATCATCGAGTCATTGTCTGTTTTACCTTTATACTTTTTCTGAATTGCCTGGATCTCCGGCTGCATAACAGCCATCAGTTTACTGGATTTCTGCTGATTTAAGGTCAGCGGAAACATAAGAAGCTTCATAACCAGCGTGAATAAAATGATACATAAACCGATGTTCATCACGCCAAATGCACTGGTAAAACGGAATAACGCATCCATAATCCAGCCTAACACCTCTGCGATAGGGCCGAAAATGCCCCCCGTCTTTGTCAGAACTAATAAATCCAATGAACTACCTCCTCGTCATTACGGAACTGGATCATAACCGCCCCTGCCCCACGGATGACACCGAAGTATCCTCCGGATCGACAGCCATAAACCTTTCACCACGCCATACTTTTCCAGTGCTTCAATGGCGTATTGAGAACACGTAGGCGTGTAGATACAGTGATATCTTACTTTTAATGGAGATAAAAAAATCTGATAGCCCCTGATACACAGGATCATTGCTTTTTTAATCATTCCCTCATCACTTCGATTCTCTTAAAATGTTATGCAGTCCGCACAAGTGCAAATATGCACTTTCAATTTTTTTGAAATCTGATTCCTTTGCCATCTGTCTGGCAACTACTACGATGTCTAGTCCAGTCTCGATCTCATCCTTGTGTAAACGAAAACTCTCTCTTACCAGCCGTACCAGGTGATGTCTCACCACGCTGTTACCTACTTTCTTGCTGACCGAGATACCGATTCTGGTATCCGGCCGCTCAGAACGGCTGATATACATGATCAGTAACTTGTTTGCGTAGGATTTTCCATTCCGGTATACCTGTTGAAACTCACTATTCTTTTTAATAGATGGAAAACGTTTCATGGAACCTCCT
>ERZ809074.551-NODE-551-length-58317-cov-7.434966_pt1 | contig 58317 bp, 43 predicted proteins | sample MGYA00520795_ERZ809074 | MGnify/ENA primary metagenome ERZ809074 (study PRJEB31570, sample SAMEA3212989) | Homo sapiens | biome: human-gut; feature: human gut; material: fecal | place: Sweden | collected 2011 ...
TGAAGCGGGCGAGCACCGACCGCAGCCGCGGGGATTAAGGGCGAGCGTGAGCCATGAGGCTCACAGGCTCGGCGTTAAGCCCGGCGGCGTGCCAAGGGCTTCAAACGGGGCAAGCGGTTTTGAATGTTTTTGTCTAAAACCTTGACTTCTGTTGCTTTTACTAGGTTTATGAGAACGCTTTGAGGAGCAAGAAAGACGCAGCAACTGCTCCAATTCCCGCTTTTCCTATAAGATAGGCGCAAAATTACTGAAAAAAAGCAGCAAAGTTTTATTGTAAGAAAATTTATTTGTTTAATTTTGCGCCAAGAAAAAGGGGCGGAGCATCATTTGCTCCCTTAGAGAATAGCGATTTTTCTTTTCTTTCACAGGCTTAGAGCCATTGCTATTCGTACAGTTTTTGACAAAACCCCGCTTCCCAATCCCAACAAAAATCTTTTTAAGCCTTACCCTGCATGCACCCAAAGCGGCTACCCGCTTCATGACGCATGGACTTAATGGAACTGAAACAATGCTGCATGCACGAGGGAAAGCAACAAGGAAAACGCATACACGAACGTATGGAAAATTTCACAAAAGAACAACTTCAGGCAAAAGAAACGCCCGAACTGTTGCAAATCGCCAACACACTTAATCTGCAAACGGCAAACCAGACTGACAAAGAAAGCCTCGTTTACGACATTCTCGACGCACAGGCGGAGCAAACCGCAGTGGCGGCCCCGGTAAAACGGCGCACGCGCATCGTGAAGAAAGAAGCCGACCACGTGTTCTCGGCTACGCAAAGCGGCGGCAGCGAACGCTACGAGCAAGACCCGAACGCCAAGAAAAAACGCCCGCGCCTCTCTGTGGCAGAGCAGGCCATGCTGCGCGGCAATGCACCCGCGCCCGAGACGGAGCAAATTCCCGAGGCAATGGAAGAACCCGCCAAGAAGCGCAACGAAGACGCGCTGCCCGACTTCCTCGCAGAACAAATGCAGGCAGGACAAAACAATAGCGACAACGACCTTGCAAACAGCGTGCTGGATTTGGAAGAGGTGCGCAAGGCGTTGAACCGCAACAAAATCGAACAGACACAGACCCCCGCGCCGGCAGCCGCCAAAACCGAGGGAGAAGAGAAAGAAAAGGACTTTATTATCCTGAAAGATATTCCCGCCCCTTACACCGACAGCGAACTGCAACAACTCTTCGCCCAGGCAGAGACGGGCAGAAACGCGTATGACTATCCCCAGACGCCGCGCTATGCCGAGCAGCCCGCTTTCATTAAGAAAGACATCGAGCCAGAGCCGGAACAATATGCAGCAGCCAATCCCTACGAGCATCTGCTCAACGGCCGAGGCGTATTGGAAAACGCGCCCGAAGGCTTCGGTTTCCTGCGTTCCTCTGACTACAACTACCTGCCCTCGCCCGACGACATCTATGTCTCGGCGCAGCAAATCCGACAGCACGGCCTGAAACCCGGCGACGTGGTGGAAGGACAGGTGAGAATACCGAAAGAAGGCGACAAATACTTCACGCTGCAAACCATCGACCGCATCAACGGCCTCGACCCGCAGCAGGTGCGCGACCGCGTGGCGTTTGAACACCTCACGCCGCTCTTCCCCGAAGAGAAGTTCAAACTCTGCTCGGGCAAAGGCGACAGCACGTCGTGTCGCCTCGTGGACCTCTTCACGCCCATAGGCAAAGGACAGCGCGCCCTCATCGTGGCACAGCCCAAGACGGGTAAGACGATGCTCATGAAAGACATCGCCAACGCCATCGCCCGCAACCACCCCGATACCTATTTAATAATGCTCCTCATCGACGAGCGCCCCGAAGAAGTGACCGACATGGCACGCACGGTCAACGCGGAAGTCATCGCCTCCACCTTCGACGAACCCGCCGCCCGCCACGTGAAAATTGCCAGCATCGTGCTCGAAAAAGCCAAGCGCATGGTAGAGTGCGGCCACGACGTAGTGATTTTCCTCGATTCCATAACGCGCCTCGCACGAGCTTACAACACCGTGGCGCCTGCCTCGGGCAAAGTGCTCTCGGGCGGCGTGGACGCAAACGCGCTGCAAAAGCCCAAACGCTTCTTCGGCGCGGCAAGAAACATAGAAGGCGGCGGTTCGCTCACGATCATCGCTACTGCACTCATCGACACGGGTTCGAAGATGGACGAAGTTATATTCGAGGAATTCAAGGGTACGGGCAACATGGAACTCCAACTCGACCGCACGCTCGCCAACAAGCGCATCTTCCCCGCCATCAACATCACCGCCTCATCGACCCGCCGCGACGACCTGCTCCTCTCCGAGCAAACCATTCGCCGCATGTGGGTGCTGCGCAACTATATTGCCGACATGACCCCCATAGAAGCAATGAACGACGTGAAAAAACGCGTGGAAGATACGCTCGATAACGAGGAATTTCTCGCTTCTATGAACGGGTAGCAAAGGAAATTAGTAACTTTGTGCGCAGCAAAGCGATATTTTTAAGAATCATGGCTCACAAAATCATAAGAAACTGGCACGTCGCTCCCGGCACGGCACCTACGGATTTCGATAAGCGCGTACTCGGTTTCCAAAACCGAGGAGAACTTGTGCCGAAAAGGGAACTCATCAAAACGCCCGAGCAAATAGAAGGCATTCGCCGCTCCGGCGTGGTGAACACAGGCGTGCTCGACTTGATAGAAAAGGAAATACACGCAGGCATGTCGACCGCAGAAATCGACCGCCTCGTCTACGACTACACCACGGCGCACGGAGCCATTCCCGCGCCGCTCAACTACGAAGGCTTCCCCAAGAGCGTCTGCACGAGCATCAACGAAGTGGTGTGCCACGGCATTCCTTCGGAAGATGAAATCCTCGAAGAGGGCGACATCATCAATGTAGACGTTTCCACCATCCTCGACGGCTATTACAGCGACGCTTCGCGCATGTTTGTCATAGGGCAAACGACACCTGAAAAGGAGAAACTCGTGCGCGTGGCAAAGGAATGCCTCGAAATCGGCGCGGAAGCCGCAAAGCCCTGGGGCTTCGTGGGCGACATCGGCAAGGCCATATCGCGCCACGCCCATAAAAACGGCTTCGGCGTGGTACGCGCACTCTGCGGACACGGCGTTGGGCTGGAATTTCACGAAGAACCCGAAGTGGATCACTACAACACGCACCGCAAGGGTATGCTTCTCGTGCCGGGCATGGTGTTTACCATCGAGCCGATGATAAACATGGGCACGTGGGAAGTGTTTATCGACGAAGAAGACGGCTGGACCGTGGTGACGGAAGACGAGTTGCCTTCCGCACAATGGGAGCACACGTTCCTGATGACGGAGCACGGGCTCGAAATCCTCACACATTAATTCATTTTCGAATTGATTGTGGCGGGCTGAAAGCCCAGTGGTTGCACTTAGCCCAGGGCAACGCCCTGGGGAAACGATGCGACAAGCAAAACATTCGGCATTTTTGTGCCGACGGCGCAAAAATGCCACGCGCCGAAAGCGCGTAACCTAAACGGCACACGGGGCGTTGCCCCTCATAAAGCAGGCTGCTCTTACAGAGCGGGACACTTTAATCTATGAACCCGCATCCCCAGGGCGTTGCCCTGGGCTATGGGCAACATTTGGGCTTTCAGCCCGCCCCAAACAATTAGCGTTTTCAAACGTCTTATTTTACAAATTCTCTCTCTCGGTGAATAAGAACAATCAGAACGACATAATAATATTGGGCATCGAGTCCAGTTGCGACGACACCTCGGCCGCCGTGATGAAAAACGGCGTGCTGCTGAGTAACGTTACGGCCAGCCAAGCCGTGCACGAAGCCTACGGCGGCGTAGTGCCCGAACTCGCCTCGCGGGCGCATCAGCAAAACATCGTGCCCGTGGTGAGCGAAGCCCTGCGGCAGGCAGGCGTGGCGAAAGAGCAACTCTCTGCCGTGTGTGTCACGCTCGGGCCGGGCCTTATGGGGTCGCTGCTCGTCGGAGCCTCGTTTGCCAAAGGATTTGCCGCCGCACTCGGCATTCCCCTTATAGAAGCCAACCACCTGCAAGGGCATATCCTTGCACATTTCATACGCCGCGCCGACGAGGCCGGCAAGGCCCTGCCGCCTTTCCCCTTCCTCTGCCTGCTTGTAAGCGGCGGCAATTCGCAGATTGTCAAGGTGAATGCCTATAACAAACTTGAAATTCTCGGGCAGACCATTGACGACGCCGCCGGAGAGGCAATGGACAAATGCTCCAAAGTGATGGGCTTAGGCTATCCCGGAGGACCGATCATCGACCGCCTTGCACGCCAAGGCAATCCCAGCGCTTATTCTTTCAGCAAACCGAATATCCCGGGACTGGATTACAGTTTCAGCGGGCTGAAAACGTCGTTCCTCTACTTCTTGCGCGACGAAATGGCGAAAGACCCCGACTTCATCGAAAAGCACAAGGAAGACCTTGCCGCCTCGATAGAACGCACGATTGTGGAGATACTGATGAAGAAACTCGCCCTTGCAGTCAAGCAGACCGGCATCCGCCACGTGGCGCTCTCGGGAGGCGTTTCGGCCAACACGGCCTTGCGCGCCGCCTTCGCAGAACAGAGCGAAAAGAACGGCTGGACTATCTATATCCCGCCTTTCAGTTACACCACGGACAACGCAGCCATGATAGCCATCACGGGGCACTTCAAATATCTCGACAAAGACTTTTGCCCGCTCTCCAAACCCACTTATTCGCGAACCGTGTTGTAAGAAAGCTCATTGGTTGAAATAGGAACTTAAATGATTCAGGTATTAACTGCCTGGAAGGCAGTACGGAGCGAAGCGACGATAACCGGGGACGTAGTCCTCGGAAGCGGCTATTGCACAGGTTCTGCCTGGAAGGCAGTACGCCTGTGGAAATGGTTAAAGAGCCTGTCCTGTGGCGTAGTGCCTTCCAGGCACATCGTCCTCTCCGAGCCTATCCGAGGACTGCGTCCCCGGTTATCGTCGCTACGCTCCGTAGTGCCTTCCAGGCACTTAGTACTGACAAAACAATAATAATTCAAATTCAATACAACCCATATAACGACAAAAATATTATGGAATTAGACTTGAAACTTGCCAGCAAAGAAATCAACGAAATTTTGTGGCGCGAAGCCAAAACCCTCTCAACTGCCGAAAGTTGCACAGCCGGCCGCATCGCCAGCGTGATTACCGCCGTGCCCGGCAGTTCCAATTATTATAAAGGCGGCCTTATTTGCTACGCCGACGAAACCAAAGAAAATCTCCTGCACGTTGATGCAAAGGTCATCGAAGAGCAAACGCCCGTTTGCGAAGAGGTGGTGAAGCAAATGGTGGTCGGCGCGTGCGACCTCTTCAATACCGACTACGCCGTTGCCATTAGCGGCTACGCAGGTCCCGGCGGCCCCGACGGCGGCAAGAGCGGCGTGATCGTAGGCACGATTTGGATTGCCGTAGGCACGAAGGACAACATCGTGACCAAGATGATCGAGGAAGACAACGGCCGCGACAAGAACCTCGCCTCTGCAACGAGCGTAGCCGTGCACATGCTGCTCGACTATCTCAAAGCCAGCGATGCAACGGTAGAATAAACCCTGCTCGTCTACCCGTTTACGGTTCACTTGTTTACTCGCCTTATGTCCCCATTCATTCCATACTCCATCAACTGCGGCGGGAGGCTCTTCGAACTGGCCCGCCCGCAGGTAATGGGCATTCTCAACGTAACGCCCGACTCTTTCTACGCAGGCAGCCGCAAGCAGACCGAAGCGGAGATTGAAAGCCGCGTGCAGGAAATTCTCGAAGAAGGGGGCACGATGATCGACATCGGCGCCTACTCTTCACGCCCCGGGGCTGACGACGTAAGTCCCGAGGAAGAAATGGCGCGGCTGCGCCGGGGGCTGCAAATTGTGCGCCGCCTCGCACCTGATGTGCCCGTTTCCGTGGATACGTTCCGCGCTGACGTGGCCCGTATGTGTGTGGAAGAATGTGGCGCAGATATCATCAACGATATTTCGGGCGGTACGATGGACAACAACATGTTCCGCACGGTGGCCAGTCTGCGCGTGCCGTATATCTTGATGCATATTCAGGGAACGCCTGCCACCATGCAGCAGGCGCCCCACTACGACGACCTCTTGCGAGAGGTCTTTCTCTTTTTGGCGGAAAGGGTGGAACGCCTGCGGCAACTCGGGGCAAACGACATTATCATCGACCCCGGCTTCGGTTTCGGCAAAACCCTCGAGCACAACTACGACCTGATGAGCCACATCGCCGACTTCCGCGAGTTTGCCCTGCCGCTCCTCGTGGGCATCTCCCGCAAGTCGATGATTTACAAACTCATCGGCGGCACGCCCTCCGAGGCCCTCAACGGCACCACCGCGCTCAACACGATTGCCCTGCTGCAAGGAGCGCACATCTTGCGCGTCCACGACGTGAAAGCCGCCGCAGAGGCGGTGCAAATCGTGGAGAAAATGCGCGAATGCCGTAACGATTGACCTTTTATCTATTAATGTTTAGTAAACGAGTAGACAAGGAAATTTTCGTGCAAGCGAGTGCAGAGCCGAATTTATTCGGGCTATGCCGAGCGCAGCCGAAAATCTCAAAGAAACAAGACAAGTTACTAATATATATATTGTATAGCAAGACATCTCTGTCTCGTCTACTCGTTTACTAGTCCACTCGTCTACTAAAACATAATCTAATGCTATGACACGCGAGGAGATTGTACTCAACTTCTTGAACGAACACGATATCCCCTTTACCGTGTACCACCACCCTGAGGGCAAAACCATTGAAGAGGCCAAACGGTGGTGGAAAGACGACGGAAGCGTGCATTGCAAGAACCTCTTTTTCCGAAACCACAAGGGCAACAAGCATTACCTTGTGTGTTTCCATTGCGACCACGACCTTGACATTCACGACCTCGAGCACCGGCTTAAAGCCTCGCTCATCGCGAAAGGGCTACCCTCATGCGGCAAACTTTCGTTTGCCTCGCCGGAGCGCATGATGCGCTACCTCGGGCTCGAGCCGGGCAGCGTTTCGCCGTTCGGGCTGATTAACGACGCGGAGCACCACGTGCATCTCTTTCTCGACGAACAGCTGCAAAACGCCCCTGCGCTCTCTTTCCACCCCAACGATTGCCGCGGCACGGTCGTTATTGCCCGCGCCGACTTTGAACGCTATCTGAAAGCCGTGGGCAATACCTACGAATATCTCTCCCTTTATTAAATATACGGTAAAACCTCTTGCCAATGATTACCTTCGGCATCAAAGACATTATCGACATTGTCCTCGTGGCATTGTTGCTTTACTATATTTACCGGCTGATGAAAGAGTCGAGCTCGGCCAATATCTTTGCCGGCATCCTCGTCTTAATCGTCGTGTGGATATTCGTGTCCCACATTTTCGAGATGCGCCTTTTGGGCGGCTTGCTCGACAGGGTGGTCAACATGGGTGCCATTGCCCTTATCATTCTTTTCCAGGAAGAAATCCGCCACTTCTTTTCCAGCATCGGCACGCGGCGTAGCACACACTTCCTGCGCCGGCTCTTCAACCGCAACAAAGTCGTGACGGGCCACCGCGAGGACATCATGCCCATTGTCATGGCCTGTATGAGCATGGGCAAGCAGCGCGTGGGCGCGCTTATCGTTATTGAGCGCAGCGTGGGGCTGAGCGAAATCATCAATTCGGGCGACATCATCAATGCTAATATCAACCAGCGGCTTATAGAAAACATTTTCTTCAAAAACAGTCCGTTGCACGACGGTGCGCTCATCATTTCTCATCAGCGCATCAAGGCGGCGGGCTGCATCTTGCCCGTGTCGCACGACACGGATATCCCAAAGTCGCTCGGCTTGCGCCACCGCGCCGCGCTCGGCATTTCGCAGAAGAGCGACTGCATCGCCATCATCGTTTCGGAGGAAACGGGCAGCATCTCCATTGCCGAAGGCGGCCAGTTCTATCTGCGCCTCTCCGCCGAAGAACTGGAACGCCACCTCACCGCGCGCTGGACGGAATAAAACGCGGCGCGGCATCTTCAAGCAATATTTTTCCTAATATCATATTAACCTTAATTCCTTTTACCTATGAAAAGATTTCTATCTCTTCTCGGTCTGCTGCTTTGCTTCTTCGGGCAAAGCCGTGCCGAAGTGGCGGCAGTAAACGCTTCGGGCGACGCCGTCACGAGCACCACCTCGATTAGCAGCGAAAAGGTCTACGTGATCCGCAGCGCACGCGGTTTCCTTTTCTACTCCTCCGAGAGTGCTTATTCTTCCAAGATTGCCGGCAGCGGCACACGCGGCGGTACCGCCAGCCTCACGGCAGAAACTCAGCAGTTCATATTTTTCAACAACGGCGAGAATAAGTATCTCTACTCGCTCGGTGCAGGCAAGTTCGTACGTAGCGACGGCTCCTATGAAGATGAACCCACTTCGCCCGTCACCTTTGTGGAGACCGGCAACAGCACCTACCCTTGGACCATCAAGATCGGCGGCAACATCGTCAATATGCAGACTTCCGGCGGCGTGGCACAGGGTGTAGTGGTTGACTCCTGGAATACTCCCGACGACGGCAACCGACTCCAAATCATCGAAGCCACGGCTCCCGCCACGTTCAACGCACACATGCAGAAACTCTACGGCATCACCTCCGACACTGGTTTTGAAAACAGCCAAGTATACGCCATGCGCAGCGCACGCGGCTTCTTGCTCTACACCGCCACTGCCGACAAACTCGCAGGCAGTGCCCTGATCAGCGCAGCCGGCGCGGCAGATTTCACCCAGACTGCCCAGCAACTGTCCGTCCGCACCGTGGAAGGCAACAAATATCTTTATTCTATCGGCGCAGGAAAGTATGTGAAGAGCGACGGCACGTATGAAGACACGCCCACCTCGCCCCTCACGCTCACCGCCACGGGCGATGCCACCTATCCCTGGCAGGTGAAACTCGGCGACAACGTGATCAATATGCAGGAGACCGGCGGTGCCGCTCCCGGCGTTATCTATAATGATTACAGCACGCTCGACCCGGGCAACAAGCTGCAAATTCTCCGCACCTACACCGAGGTGAAGCCCGACGAGACTTCTCTCTATGCCGAGTTCAACACGGTAGAGGCCGGCACGCGCCCCGAAGGCGTTAGCGACTATACTTTGTGGTACAACGTACCCGTGGCCAAGACGGGCGTTTCCGATACGTGGATGGAATATGCCCTGCCTTTGGGCAACGGCCAAATAGGCACCACCATTCGCGGCGGTATCCTCAAAGACGAAATCCAGTTCAACGAAAAGACGCTCTGGGCCGGCACCTCTGCCAACAGCAACCAAGGCTATTATCAGAACTTCGGTTCAATCATGGTAACCGACCTCAGCGGTTCGTTCAGCATGGCCGATGCCACCGCGCCCGTCAAGGCCTACAACCGCTACCTCGACATTATCAACGGAGTGGGCGGCGTGAACTTCAAGAGCAGCGACGAGGCCACTTCCTACGAACGCCGCTACTTCGTTTCCGCCACCGACCAGGCCTTCGTTGCCCACTACGAAGCCAAGGGCACGGACAAGATGACGCTTAAATTCGCCTTCAATCCCGACAACCAAATCGGCGCGGGCAGCGTGACCTATACCGAGGGCACTGCCGCCTTCAGCGGCTCGATGGAAACGATTAAGTACAACGCCAAGTTTAAGGTACTCGCCGATGCCGGCGCAACTGTTTCCACTTCCAAGGGTTTCATTAAGGTGGAAAACGCCACATGGATTAATCTCATCATGGCCGCCGCCACGGACTACGACTGCGCCAAGGCGGGTTGCGTGACGGGTGAAACGGCAGAGCAGATCGCCGCCAAGGTTCAGGCACGCATCGATGCCGCAGCCGCTAAGGAATATGCCACGCTCCTGGCCGACCACATCGCCAAGCACAGCGAATTGATGAACCGCGTATCGTTCAACATCGCCACCCCCTGCACCGACAAGACCACGCAGCAGCTCGTGGAATACTACAACGCCGCCACGGCCAACAAGACGGCCAACGACGGCCTCTACCTCGAAAGCCTCTACTTCCAGTACGGCCGCTATCTGACCATCGGCGCGAACCTCGACACGAGCATCCACGCGCCCAGCAACTTGCAGGGCATTTGGAACGACCGCTCCAACTCCAACTTCTGGCACTGCGACGTGCACGCCGACATCAACGTCGAGATGAACTACTGGCCCGTTGACCCCACCAACCTCAGCGAGATGCACAAGCCGTTCCTCGAACATATCATCGACCTCGCCACCGCCGCCAATTCTCCCTGGAAGGCTCTGGCACAGAAGATCAAGAGCGGCGCACCGGGCTGGGCAGTAGCCGTTGAAAACAACATCTTCGGCGGCACCTCCACCTGGGAAAACAGCCGCATCAAGACGCTCGGAGCATGGTACTGCTCGCACTTCTGGCGTTACTATAAGTACACGCTCGACCGCGCCCTGCTCAAGCGCGCCCTGCCCGTGATGTACGATGCCGCCCTCTACACAAAGGCGCTTTGCACCGCCGACAGCAAGGGCCTCTACGAAATCAAGAACGAGTGGAGCCCGGAGCACGGCAATACCGACGTTACGGCGTTCGCGCAGCAAACGTCTTACGAACTCCTCGACGAAATCTTTAAGGCGCACGAAGAACTTGGCAGCGAGTCGCCCCTCACCGCCGCGCAAATCTCTGCCATCCAGGATTTGTACGACAAGTTCGACAAGGGACTTTGGACCGAGACCTACGGCGGCAAGACCTGCATCTCGGAATGGAAGAACTACAAACTCTCCGACCAGCAGCACCGCCACCTCTCGCACCTCATGTGCCTCTATCCTTACTCGCAGGTTAGCGCATTCGACACGACGGACGAAGGCAAAAAACTCTTCCAAGCCGCCTACAACGGGCAGATTGCTCGCAACGGCGACGTGACGGGTTGGTCGATGGGCTGGCAAACCAACACTTACGCCCGCTGCCTCGACGGCTACAACGCCCGCCGCAACCTCACGCTCGCCCTGCGTCACTCCGGCTCCTACGCCATTGAGATGGGCAACTATGGCGGTTGCTACTACAACCTCTTCGACGCACACTCGCCCTTCCAAATCGACGGCAACTACGGTTGCACGAGCGGTATCGCCGAGATGCTCCTTCAGAGTTACGACGACATCATCACCGTCCTGCCCGCCCTGCCCGACGCATGGAAAGCAAGCGGTTCGATGAAGGGCTTGAAGGCTCAGGGCAACTACACGGTAGACCAGGAATGGACGAACGGCGAAGCCACGAAGGTGGTGATTACCAATAACCTCGACCAAGACCGCGAGGTTAAGGTGCGCCTCAAAATCGGCGACGCTTTCACCGTCAAGACCTACAATATCACCGCCCTCGGCAGCATCGAAATCGACGGCAACGGCGTGGTAAGCAGCATTGCCAGCCTCCCCGCCTCCGACAATCTCGTCGCCGACAGCATCTACACCCTTTCCGGCGTCCGCTTGAGCGGCAACGTGAACAGCCTCCCCAAAGGCGTTTACGTGGTGAATGGCAAAAAGGTTATCGTCAAGTAAAGACGAATTACAGATACAAAAATAGCGCAGGGCTTCCTGCGCTATTTTTTTTGCTTTTGGTAAAATCGTGTGATTGGGGCGGGCGTTTTGCAAAACGCCCCTACTTCCATAACTCGTCCTGTCGCTGCGCCGCTTTTTGCTCCGCCGCACTGCCGCCCGGTTCCCAAAGGCGCGTGCCGCGCAACTCCTCAGGGAGATAGTCCTGCCGCACAAAGTTGCCGGGATAGTCGTGCGGATAGAGATAACCGTCGTGATAACCCAGTTCCGCCATAAGTTGCGTGGGTGCGTTGCGCAAGGGTAGGGGCACGGGCTGCGGCCCCGTCTGCTTCACCAACTCGATGGCGCGGTTGATGCCCATGTATGCCGAATTGCTCTTGGGGCTTGTGGCGAGGTACACCGTGGCCTCCGCCAGTGGAATGCGCCCCTCGGGCCAACCCACCTTGTGCACCGCGTCGAACGCCGCGTTGGCCAGCAGCAGCGCGTTGGGATTGGCCAGGCCGATGTCTTCCGCCGCGCTGATCACGAGGCGGCGGGCGATAAACTCCGGCTTCTCGCCGCCCTCAATCATACGCGCCAGCCAGTAGAGCGCGGCGTCGGGGTCGCTGCCGCGTATGCTTTTGATGAAAGCCGAGATAATGTCGTAGTGCATCTCGCCCTGCTTGTCGTAGGCGGCGGCAGAGGGCGAGGAGGCCAGCAGCGAGGTGACCAGTTCGTTGGTCACCGTGAGCTGTGCCGCGTCAGGGTCGGCAGAGGTTACGAGGTCAAGCAGGCCGAGCAGTTTGCGTGCGTCGCCGCCGCTGTAGCGCAGCAGTGCTTCGTGCTCCTTAATCTCTATGTTGCGGTCTTTGAGATATTCGTCCTCCGTGAGTGCGCGGTGGAGCAGGGCGAGGAGGTCGTCCTTGCCGAGCGGCTGGAGCACGTAGACCTGCATGCGCGAGAGAAGCGGGCGAATCACCTCAAAGGAGGGGTTTTCCGTCGTTGCGCCGATAAGCGTCACCACGCCCGTCTCCACGGCATTGAGCAGCGAGTCCTGCTGCGACTTCGAGAAGCGGTGGATTTCGTCGATGAAGAGCAGCGGGCTCTGCGTGGAGAAGAATTTGCTTTTGGCGGCGCGGTCGAGCGTTTCGCGCACCTCCTTCACACCGGCGGCGGTGGCGGAGAGCGTGAAGAAAGGCACGTCGAGGCGGCGTGCTATGATGTTGGCAAGTGTGGTTTTACCCACGCCCGGCGGTCCCCAGAGTATAAATGAACTCACGTGGCCCGACTCAATCATGCGGCGCAGCGGCGCACCCTGTCCCACAAGGTGCTGCTGGCCGACGTACTCGTCGAGCGTGCGCGGGCGCAAGCGTTCTGCAAGAGGTGTCATATTTATATTATATATTTAGATGGGCAAAGTGGGGGCGTTTTGCCAAACGCCCCTATTTCAGGCGGCGCAACCCGTCCTACTTGTTTTTTTATCCAATTTCATTTCCCCCGAAGCGTATTGCAAAAGTACAAAATCATCAAGAAAGGCAGGCACGCCGCGTGCAAAATATTGTAATCGCGCAGAAACTCCCTGCGCAGAGCGTGCAAAAGGCCTTTGCAATCATTAACTCTGGCACGGAGCAGGATTTTACGAAAGTTTAGGAAAAAATAACGTTGAGCGTTTGACGGAAAATTTTGAGGCAGGACGAAAACTTTTTCTTATAAAACAGTTTCAACTATCTTATATGACCGTAAAAACTATCCTATAAGATAATTTTCATGGCGTTGCTGATAATTTTTACGATCACGGAGAAAATTTTTCTTTGCTCCTTGATAGCTTTAGGGCATAAAAAGAAGGAAGAGCGGTCCGCGCCGTTCTTCCTTGCTTACACAGCAAAGATAAGCCTTTTCTGCCGACCTGCAAAATGCCAAAAAGTGTTTGAAAAATATTATTTGCGCAAAACGGCGGGCGCACGGCGGCCCGATAAAGGGCGATTGCGCAAAAAAATGCTTTTTCATATAAGAAAACACGAGAAAAATGAGTAATTTTGTGCGCAATAAAACCTTAGCGCATTTATGATATCTGATTTTATTGCCGACAAAATTGTCATGGACGGCCTTACCTATGACGACGTCCTGCTTGTACCCGCGTACTCGGAAGTTCTGCCCCGTACCGTTTCCCTCAAAACCAAGTTCTCGCGCAACATCGAGTTGCAAATCCCGTTTGTCACTGCCGCAATGGACACCGTGACCGAGGGCAAAATGGCCATTGCCATTGCCCGCGAAGGTGGTATCGGCGTGATACACAAGAATATGAGCATCGAGGAACAGGCGCGGCAGGTGGCTATTGTGAAGCGTGCCGAAAACGGCATGATCTACGACCCCGTGACCATTCGCCGCGGCAGCACCGTGCGCGACGCGCTGGCGCTGATGAGCGAATACCACATTGGCGGTATTCCCGTAGTGACCGACGAGGGCTGCCTCGTGGGCATCGTGACCAACCGCGACCTCCGCTTCGAGCGCAACCTCGACAAACTCATCGACGAGGTGATGACGAAGGACAACCTCGTGACCACCACGCAGCAGACCGACCTCATGGCCGCCGCGCAGATTTTGCAGGAAAATAAAATCGAGAAACTCCCCGTGACCGACAAGAACGGCCGCCTCGTGGGACTGATTACTTATAAAGATATTACTAAGGCCAAGGACAAACCCATGGCCTGCAAGGACGAGAAAGGCCGCCTGCGCGTGGCAGCCGGCGTGGGCGTTACCGCCGACACGCTCGAGCGTATGGACGCTTTGGTGAAAGCCGGAGCCGATGCCATCGTAATCGACACGGCCCACGGGCACTCTAAGTTTGTCATCGACAAACTCAAAGAGGCAAAGGCAAGCTTCTCCAACGTAGATATAGTAGTGGGCAACGTGGCCACGGGCGAAGCCGCCCGTATGCTCGTGGAAGCCGGCGCCGACTGCGTGAAAGTGGGCATCGGCCCGGGCAGTATCTGCACCACGCGCGTGGTGGCAGGCGTGGGCGTGCCGCAGCTCTCTGCCGTGTATGATGTGGCAAGCGCCTTGAAAGGCACGGGCGTGCCCCTTATTGCCGATGGCGGCCTGCGCTATTCGGGCGACGTGGTGAAAGCCCTTGCCGCCGGCGGCTATTGCGTGATGATCGGTTCACTCATCGCCGGCACGGAGGAAAGTCCGGGCGAGACCATCATCTTCAACGGGCGTAAGTTCAAGACCTATCGCGGCATGGGTTCGCTCGAAGCCATGGAAAATGGTTCGAAAGACCGTTACTTCCAGGGCGGCGTAAGCGAAGTGAAGAAACTCGTGCCCGAGGGCATCGCCGGTCGCGTGCCTTACAAAGGCAGCGTGCAGGAAGTTATCTACCAGATGGTAGGCGGCCTGCGCTCCGGCATGGGCTATTGCGGCGCCGCTACCATTGAGGACCTCCACAATGCCAAGTTCGTGCGCATCACCAACGCCGGCGTGCTCGAAAGCCACCCCCACGACATCACCATCACCAGCGAGGCACCCAATTACAGCCGCCCGGGAGAATAGTGGGGGCGGAACAATGCCCGCATCATTATGGAATAGTCTATCAATAAAAACCTCACAAAAACCGACATGAAGAAAACTTTGTTTGCGCTCCTTTTCGCCCTCGGCTTGCCCGCAATGGCGCAGACCGCCGGCGACCCCGTGCTCATGACCATCAACGGAAAGGACATCACGCGCTCCGAATTTGAATATTCCTACAACAAAAACGGAAACGTTGAGGGAGCAGTAGAGCAAAAGACCATCGAAGAATACGTGCCGATGTTTGTAAACTACAAACTCAAAGTCGCCGCCGCTGAGGCAGCCAAGCTCGACACGCTCGAATCGTTCAAAAAAGAATTCCTTACCTACCGCGACATGCAGCTCACGCCGTACATGGTGGATCAGTTCTTCATCGACTCCATCTGCACCGACGTGTACGCACGCACCGAGAAGCAACTCGGCGGCATGGACGTAATCAAGCCCGCGCACATCCTCATCCAACTCAAGCAAAACGCCGGCGAGGCGGAGAAGCAGGCGGCCAAGCAAAAGGCCGACTCGATCTACAACGCCCTACTCGGAGGTGCCGACTTTGCCAAAATGGCTGAGCTCTATTCCGCCGACCCCGGTACGGCGAAGCGCGGCGGGCAGTTGCCCGAACTCGGTCCCGGTGCCTTGGTAAAGGAGTTTGAGACCGCTGCCTACGCACTCAAGAAAGGCGAAATGTCGCAGCCGGTGCTCTCTCCCTATGGCTACCACATCATTAAGATGACCGACCGCCACGCCCTCGCGCCCCTTGACTCTCTGCGCCCCGAAATCATCGAGGCCCTCAAGCGTCAAGGCATCGAGGAAGCATCGGCAGAATACCGCATCAAGAAACTCGTGGATGCTTCAAACGGCCGCCTCACGCGCGAAACCGTGCTCGACAGCGTGCTCGCCGCCCACGAGAAGGACAATGCCGAGTTGCGCTACCTCGTGCAGGAGTACCACGACGGTCTCTTGCTCTACGAAGCCAGCAAGCGCGACGTTTGGGACGTGGCAGCCGCAGATGCCAAAGGCTTGGAGCAATATTACAAGCAGAATAAAAAGAAGTATGCTTGGACTGAACCGCGCTTCAAAGGCTTTGTCTATCAGGTGAAGAACGTCAAAGATGCCAAGCGTCTGGCTAAACTTTTGAACAAAAGCATCGACGGCGATTGGCGCAAGGCAGTAAAGGAGCAGTTCAACAAAGACTCTGTCACCGTGTTCGTGACCGGTCCTTACATCTGCAAGGCAGGTGAGAACAGCTATGTGGACGCTTATGCTTTCAAGACCAAGGCAGCAGCCCCCGCGCCCATGAAGGGCTATGTGCAGACGGGCGTGGCCGGCAAGGTGCTCAAGCAGCCCAAGAGCTATCTCGACGTTAAAGCGCAGGTGACGAGCGATTATCAGGAACAGAAAGAAAAGGAGTGGGTAGAAAGCCTGCGCCAGCGTTTCCCGTTCTCTGTTAAGCAAGATGTGCTCAAAACCGTGAACAAGCATTGAGAAGCGGTTCCCGACATCCTATATATATAATATTGTATGATTAGAAAAATCCTGTTCGTCCTTGTGGCAATGCTGCCCGTGCTTGCCGCCGCGCAGAAAAACGTGGTAGACGAGATAGTGTGGGTGGTAGGCGATGAACCGATTCTGCTCTCCGACATCGAAGAAGTGCGCATATCTTCCGAACTGCCCGGCAGCGACCCCGTGGACAATCCCTACTGCACCATACCCGAACAAATCGCCCTGCAAAAGCTCTACCTGCATCAGGCAGAGCTGGACAGCATTGAGGTGAGCGAGGGCGACGTGATACGTTCCGTAGACCAGCGCATCAACTACCTCATTCAGCAGTACGGTTCGCGCGAAGCCGTGGAAATCTTTGCCCGCAAGAAGATTTCGCAACTCCGCGAGCAGTACAAGAAGATGGAGCGCGAGAAGGAAATGATGTTCGAGGTGCAGCGCAAACTCGTTGGCAGCGTAAGCGTGACGCCCGCCGAGGTGCGCGAATATTTCAAGGAGATGCCCGAAGACAGTCTGCCCTTCGTTCCTACGCAGGTGGAAGTGCAAATCATCACCTCCGAGCCGCGCGTGTCGCGCGAGGAAGTGGAGCGCATCGAAGGGCAGTTGCGCGAATTTGCGCGGCGTGTGAACAGCGGCGAGACGGAGTTTTCTACCCTTGCAAAGTTTTATTCGCAGGACGGTTCGGCACGCGATGGCGGCGAACTCGATTATGCGGGGCGCAACCAGTGGGTGCCCGAATTTGCCAACGTGGCCTTTTCCCTCACCGACCCCAAAAAGGTGTCGAGAGTAGTGAAGACCGAGTTCGGTTACCATATCATACAACTCATTGACAAGAAGGGCGACCTCGTGAAAGTGCGCCACATCCTGCTTAAGCCCGAGATTGAGGAAAGCGAATACCAGCGTTGTCTCGCGCGCCTCGACTCCATCGCCGCCGACATCAAGGCAGATAAATTTTCCTTCGAAATCGCGGCGCAGGAACTCTCGGACGACAAGGACACACGCTTCAACCGAGGCATTATGGCCAACTTGCAAGAAGAAACAGGCGTTCTGACCTCGCGCTTCAAGATGAAGGACCTGCCGCAGGACGTGGCAAAGATGGTGGAAAAGATGCAGGTGGGAGAAATCTCGCCGGCTTTCCGCATGACCAACGCGAAAGGACAGACCGTCTGCGCCATCGTGAAACTTAAAAACCGCATTGACGGACACCGCGCCAATATGACCGAGGACTTTCAGGCATTGAAAAACGTGGTTGTCTCGAAAAAGCGCGAGGAGAAACTCGAAAAGTGGATCCAAGACAAGATAGCCAGCACCTATGTGCGTATCAGCCCCGACTGGCGCGGCTGCGACTTCAAGTATAAAGGCTGGATTAAATAGTAAGACCGACCGATAAAAAGGCAGACTGTACCCGTTCCCCGAAAGCAAAAGGGTAGGGGCAGTCTGCTTTGGCATACGCCCATATACATATAATATATATATGACCAAAAAGCATTTACCCCTCTTTCCTCTCCTCTTGCTGTTCTGCTGCTGCGTCGCCGCGCAGGCATGGCAGGGCGCGGACGACAAGCGCAAGCAGGCCGTGAAGGAAGAGAAGGATAAAATACACTGGGAAGCCGACAACCACCGCTTCAACGAGTTTGAGGCCAACGCGGCGCAAAGGCTGAGCGGCAACGTCGTGTTCCGCCACGGCGGTATGACCATGTACTGCGACAGTGCTTTGCTTTACGAAGCCTCGGAGTCGTTCGACGCCTACGGACACGTGCGCATCGTGCAGGGCGACACCTTGGAACTCACCGGCGACGTGCTCCATTATTACGGTGAAAACCTTATGGCCGAGATGCGCTACAATGTAGTCATGACCCACCGCAACCAAATTCTGAAGACCGACAGCCTCAACTACGACCGCCTCTACAACGTGAGCTATTACTTCGAGGGCGGCAGGCTCATCGACGGCACCAGTGTGCTGGAAAGCGATTGGGGAGAATATCACACCGATACGAAACAATCGGTCTTCAACTACAATGTGGTGCTCACCGATGAAGATTTCAAACTCGTTACAGATACGCTCCACTACGATACGCAAACGAAATGGTCGAAAGCTATCGGACCGACGAATATATACAGCAACGGCGACCGCATCTATACCGAACTCGGCTATTACAACACCCAAAGCGAGCAGGCGCGCCTTTACGACAGAACGATGGCGTTTGGACGCGACCGCATCATGAGCGGCGACACCGTTTATTACGACAAGACCACCGGCATGATGGAGGCATTCAATAACATCTCCTGCGAAGACACCAAGAATAAGAACATACTCACCGGCGACTACTGCATCTACTTCGAGCAAACCGGTGAGGCCATGGCTACGAAGCGGGCGTTGGCGCGCGACTTCTCGCAAGGACCCGATACGCTGTATGTCCATGCCGATACCATAAGGATGTTCACCTATAACATCGACACCGACTCCGTGTACCGCAAGCTCCACGGCTATTTCCACGTCCGCGCCTATCGCACCGACGTGCAGGCGGTGAGCGACTCCCTGGTCTATACCTCGAAAGAGGGGAAACTCACGCTCTACAAAGACCCCATCGTGTGGAGCGACACGAAACAGGTGCTTGGCGAGGAGATAAACGTATTTATGGCCGACTCAACGATTGATAGCATATATGTGGAGCGGCAGGCACTTATGGTGGAACAACTCGACTCTGTGCATTTCAATCAAGTGACCTCCCATGAAATGCACAGTTATTACGTGAACGGAGAGATGAAAGAGAACCACGCCGTGGGCAACGTGCTGACCATCTTCTATCCCCTTGAAAAAGACAGCACCATCCTCTATTCCAATTACCTCGAAACGAGTATCCTGAAAATGTTCATGAAGGAGCGAAAACTCGACCGCCTCTGGGCGCCCGCCTCGCCCGTGGCAGTGCTCTATCCCATAGGGATGGCTCCACCCGAGCGCACACGGCTGCACAACTTTGCTTGGTTCGACTATATCCGTCCCCTAAATAAAGACGACATTTACGAATGGCGGCCAAAGAAAGCCGGCACAGAACTTAAACCCTCTATACGGCGCACTCCGCCTTTGCAGAAGTTAGACGGAAAGAAAAAGAAATAAGAAAACTCCATGAGCGACATCATACATCTCTTGCCCGACTCCGTGGCCAACCAGATAGCGGCCGGCGAAGTGGTGCAGCGACCCTCGTCGGTGATTAAGGAATTGGTGGAAAACTCCATCGATGCCGGCGCCACGCAGGTGCAGGTCATCGTGGAGGACGCTGGGAAAAGCCTCGTGCAGGTGATTGACAACGGCAAGGGCATGAGCGAAACTGACGCGCGCCTTGCTTTCGAGCGCCACGCCACCTCGAAAATTTCCGAAGCCAAAGATCTCTTTGCGCTCCGCACTATGGGTTTCCGTGGCGAAGCACTGGCTTCTATCGCCGCTGTGGCGCAGGTGGAACTGCGTACCCGTGCAGCCGACAAGGACCTCGGCGTAAGCATCATCATCGAAGGTAGCCGCGTGGTGGATCAGCAGCCTGTGAATTGTCCCGTCGGGGCGAATTTTGCCGTAAAAAATCTTTTTTTCAACATTCCCGCCCGCCGCAAGTTCTTGAAGTCCAACCAAACGGAACTTTCCAATATCCTCACGGAATTTGAACGCATCGCCTTGGCGCATCCCCAAACCTCCTTTTCGCTCCATAGCGGCGGCGCGGCGATGATGAACCTCCCCGCAGGAAATTTCAAGCAGCGCATACTCGGCGTGTTCGGCAAACGCTTGGAAGCAAAGCTCATACCCGTTGAAGTAAAGACAACGCTTATAAATATCAGCGGTTTCGTGGGCGTGCCCTCGGCTTCGCGCCGCAAGAACGCGCAGCAATTCTTCTTTGTCAACGGCCGCTACATGCGCCACCCCTATTTCGCAAAGGCAGTGCAGACGGCTTACGAGCGTTTGATACCCGACGGCGAGCAAGTGCCCTTTTTCCTGAATCTTGAAGTCGCGCCCGAGAAAATCGATGTCAATATCCACCCCACCAAGACCGAGATAAAGTTTGAGGACGAAACGCCAATTTGGCAAATCCTCCTGGCAGCCGTGCGCGAGGCGCTGGGAAAACACGGCGTAGTGCCGTCACTGGAATTCAACACCGAAGGCCGCCCCGACATTCCCGTTTTCACGCCCGGCGGCAACGATGTGCCTGCGCCGCAAATCGAGGTAAATCCCGACTATAACCCTTTCGCCACCTCTCCTTCCTATCTTTCGGGAAAGGGCGGCGGAGCGGGCGGCTCCTCCTATACATATAATAATAAGCCGGCGGTGGACAGGCATTGGCAGAACGCTTATGCCGCGGCTTTTCCCAAAAAGAATGAAAATGATTTCGGCGACCTGCCCGACTTGCCCGCCGACCAAGACGCGCCGGCGGCGCAGATGTTCCAAAGCCTGCCCTCCGAAGAACAGGGAGAAATGAAAAAGAGCGAGACAGACTACTTCCAGTTTCGCGGACAATATATAATAACGCCCGTCAAGTCCGGCCTGATGCTCATCGACCAGCACCGGGCGCACGTCAGAATCCTGTACGACCGCTTTATGGCGCGGTTCGCCGACAAGCCCTCCGTGACGCAGCGGTTGCTCTTCCCCCAACGCCTCACTTTGCCGCCCTCCGAGGCCGTGGCCTTCGAGAAAATGATGCAGGACTTGCAGAGCGTGGGTTTTGAAGTGTCATCTCTTGGCGGCGGCGACTTTTCCGTGCTCGGCACCCCCGCAGGGACGGAAGGCTTGGACGCTTCCGAACTTTTGCAGGATATACTCCAAGAAACTTTGGACGGGAAAAGCGATGCCGCCGACGGCATTCGCCACCGCATTGCCCTAACTCTCGCACGCCGAGCCGCCATGCCCGTGGGCGAATATTTGTCGGGAGCGGAGATGTCTGCGCTCGTTGACCAGCTTTTCTCCACAGGTACGCCCAATTTCACACCAGATGGGCAGACCGTTTTGGTCATTATGGCGGTCGAAAACATAGAAAAACTGTTCGGGAAATAGGGAAAAACGGAAAAAGTTGGGAGAAATTGCATTTTCCCCGTAATTTTCTTGTATGAAATTTTATTAAAGTATTTGTTTTTACTAACTTTGCCCCGAGAAAAACGTGACTTCGCTTCATTTTGATGCTTAGTCGCGCTATAATCGACGAAAAAATTATTTAGTATTTATTCTTAAATATCCTTAGTTATGAAAAAGTTAATGATTGCGCTTGCATTTGTAGGCTTTGCCTCAACTGCTATGGCACAGGACACCGTTGCTCCTACTAAGAAGTATAGTGTCGCAACCAACTCTTTCTGGGCAAATTGGTTCGTAAGTGCAGGTATTGAATCCAATGCCGCTTACACCTCTCAGGAACAGTGCTGCAACAAGAACCCGTTCAGCGTTGACCGCACCACGCTTGGTTTCAATGTTGCCATTGGTAAATGGTTTACGCCTGGTATTGGTCTTCGTACGAAGTTCCAGGGTGCTTGGGCAAAGCAGGTTAATACCCGCGATGACCACCACTCTTATGAATATTGGAATATTCACGAGGACGTGTTGTTCAACCTCTCCAACATTTTCTGCGGCTACAATGAAAAGCGCGTTTGGAACTGCATTCCTTATGTAGGTCTCGGCGTAATCCGCAATATGTCGGAAGGTGGTAAGAACTACGACCTTACTTATAATGTGGGCTTGCTTAACAACTTCCGCGTTTCTAAGCACTTCCAGGTTTTCTTCGAACTCTATACGAACTGGTTTGAAGGTTCTGTTGACGCATATAAGCACGACAACTGGGATGAGAAGAAGAAACCCACGAGCCGCCACTGGGATAAGCTCGTCGGTGCTTCTGTGGGCGTTACCTACAACCTTGGCAAGTGCACTTGGGAGAAAGTTCCCGACGTAGATGCTCTTATGGCTATGAACAAGGAGCAGATGGATGCCCTCAATGCTTCTCTCAAGGAACAGCAGGAAGAAAATGCTCGCCTCCGCGAGTTGCTTGCTAACCAGAAGTCTGCTACAGACACCAAGGTGGTTGTTGAAAAGGTTACCGAGGTTGCTTCTACCGCTCAGTCCGTATTCTTCAACATCAATTCTTCAAGAATTGCCAGCCGCAAAGACTTGGTTAACGTTAAGGAAGTTGCCGAATACGCTAAGGCTAATGGTAAGAAGATCGTTGTTACGGGTTATGCCGACAGCAAGACGGGTAGCTCTTCTTACAACCAGCTGCTCTCTGAAAAGCGTGCCAACGCTGTTGCTAACGAACTCGTTAAGATGGGCGTTAGCCGTGACAATATCATCGTTGAGGCTAAGGGTGGCGTGAACACTATTGCTCCCTACTCTTACAACCGTCGCGCTACTGTCAAGATTCAGTAATCAGATAGTTTAAACCAATAAAATATCCCCTCACATACCGCGCAGTAATGGCAGCGGGCGTGTGAGGGGATTTTTTGATATTGTTTGTTAGATATCTTTTGTATGATGGTCAATCGTAAATCTATTTTCGCGCTCGCTTTACTCTTATCAGCCTTGCCTTTCTCGGGAAAGGCGCAAAATTCAGCTGACATGCGCCTCTATTTTGGCGAAACCCTGAAAAAAGGTAGCACGGCCGGCGTTGCCGTGCCCGAGAAGAAAATTTCCGTGAGTAAGATCGGCAGCGTGAGGCAGGCGGTTTGGGAGGCGTGGCGGCAGGCCAATGAGGCGTTTGAAGAGGAAAAACTTATTCCCCTTAAAGCCATTGATACCGCCAACAGCGGCAAATGGTTGCTGCCCGATAGCCTCGAGCCTCAGGCCACGCTCAATTATTATTTTGTCAGCAAAGGCGAGCAGCCGTCTGGTGGATATCCGCTCTTCCTCTATCTGCACGGCAGCGGGCCGCGCGACCGCGAATGGGCCACGGGCTTGAAACTCGCCCAAATGTTCCAGGACGCGCCGAGCCTCTACTTCATTCCGCAAATTCCCAACGAGGGACAATGGTACCGCTGGTATCAGCGCAGCAAGCAATTCGCTTGGGAACGCCTGTTACGCCAGGCTCTTTTGCGCTCCGACGTCAATCCCGACAAAGTCTACGTTTTCGGTATTTCCGAGGGCGGTTACGGCAGCCAGCGCATCGCTTCCTTCTATGCCGACTATTGGGCGGCGGCAGGCCCCATGGCGGGCGGCGAACCGCTGAAAAACGCGCCGGCGGAAAATCTGCGCAACATCGGGTTTAGCCTGCGCACGGGAGCGATCGATAAAGGCTTTTACCGCAATATCCTCACGGGCTATACAGCCGATGCCCTCGACAGTCTCGAACTCTTGATGCCCGAGGGCTTTCGCCACAAGGTGGAACTCATTCCAGAGCGCGGGCACCATATCGACTATGCCCCGACCACGCCTTGGCTGCGTAATTTCACGCGTAACGCCGTGCCGCACCATGTGAACTGGGAGGACTATCCAATGGACGGACGCTATCGCACGGGATTTTATAACATAGCCGTGCTGAAACGCCCCGCAGGAGATGGGCGCACCTATTATCAGATGGACATCAACCGCGCCGAGAACAAAGTGACGCTCACCTTAGACGACGTGACCTACCGCACTGTGCAGCGCGACAGCATCTGGGGCATAGAAATGAAGTTTGAGCGCGACTATAAGCCCGCCGAGCAAATGGAGTTCAGACTTTATTTAGACGAAACGATGATAGACTTCTATCGTCCCGTCACGGTGACGGTCAACGGCCGCACCGTGTTTGAAGGCAAAGTCCGCCCCAACCTCAACGCCATGCTCGCCAGCGTCGCTACGTTCTACGACCCGCGCCGCATCTTCCCCGCCTTTATCGACATAGAGTAGGGGGCTATATCTCTGTACAATAATATACAAGTGACTTGTCTCGTTTACTCGTTTACTTGTCTGCTCTTTTGCTAATTTATAAACTTATATGTCAAATCACCTCCCCGCTTCGACCGCATTCTGCGACACAAAACCCCATTACGGCTTGCTTGACGGTTTGCGCGGAGTGGCCGCGCTGCTCGTTGTATGGTACCACGTATTCGAGGGCTATGCCTTTGCCGGCGGGAAGCCCTATATCGAGTGCATCAACCACGGCTACCTGGCCGTTGACTTCTTCTTTATATTGTCGGGCTTCGTCATCGGCTATGCTTACGACGACCGCTGGAACAAGTCGCTGACGATGAAAGGTTTTTTCCAGCGCCGGTTGATTCGTCTGCACCCGATGGTCATCATGGGAGCCGTGTTGGGAACGATTACCTTCCTCGTGCAAGGCAGCGTCCAATGGGACGGGACGCATGTAGCCACCCCGGTCGTCATGCTCGCCCTGCTGCTCGCCATGTGCTTCATTCCTGCCGTACCGGGCTGCGGCTACGAGGTGCGCGGCAACGGCGAGATGTTTCCGCTGAACGGGCCCGCGTGGTCGCTGTTCTTTGAATATATCGGCAACTTCCTCTACGCCCTCTTTCTCCGCCGCTTGTCCGACAAGGCCTTGCTGGCATTGGTCATCGCCTTGGGGGCGATGTTGGGTTGCTTTGCGATTTTCGATGTTTCCGGCTACGGCAGCATCGGGGTGGGGTGGACCATCGACACGGTGAACGTCTTCGGCGGTGCTTTGCGCATGCTATTTCCCTTCACCGCCGGCCTGCTGCTCTCCCGCCGCTTGCGCCCGGTGCGTGTGAAGGGTGCGTTTTGGATTTGCTCCGTGCTGTTGGCCGCCTTCTTGTTCGTCCCCTTTATCAGCGGCAGCACGCCCATTCTGTGGAACGGCCTGTTTGAATTTTTCTGCATCGCCGTAGTTTTTCCCCTCATCGTTTGGCTCGGTGCGTCCGGGCAGACAACCGATGCCTTCTCTACGTGCGTCTGTAAGTTCTTGGGCGACCTTTCTTTCCCGCTCTATATCGTCCACTATCCGTTCATGTACCTGTTTTACTCATGGCTCATCAAGACCGAACGCTATACCTTTGCGGATACATGGCAAGTGGCCTTGTGCGTCTATGCTTGGAATATCCTCGTAGCCATCATTTGCTTGAAATGCTATGACGAGCCGATACGCAAATGGTTGGCGGCGCTGTTTATCAACAAGCAGAAAACGGCGAGATAAAAGGTTGGGCTCGCCTGTTTGTGCTTAGATTGCATTTCGCCATTATTGGCGTTCTCTCGTAGAATAGAGGCGGGCTGTAAGCAGCAATTACAGCCCGCGTTTCTGCTTCTCCAACCAGCGGTCGATGAGTTCCCTTGCGAGACTCACCTTGCCCGGTATGGCCGGTAGGTTCTGCCGCGTGAACCAGCCGCCCTTGTTGAGTTCGGAGCGTTGGAGCACGATGTCTTCGTCGTCAGTTTCCGCCTCAAAGCCAATCATCAGCCCGCAGGGAAAGGGCCAGGGCTGCGATGCCACGTAGCGGAGGTCTCTGATGCGCAGCCCCGTCTCCTCCATCACCTCGCGCGCCACGCATTCCTCCAGCGTTTCGCCCGTTTCCACAAAGCCTGCCACAAGCCCGTAGTAGTCGCCCCGGAAGTTCTTGCTTTGCACGAGCAGTATCTCCTCGCCGCCGCGCCGCGTCACCGCCACAATGATTGCCGCCTGCAACGCCGGCCACGCCTCGCTGCCGCAGCGCGTGCAGCGTTTTGAGATGTCGGTGTGCATTGCCATAGGAGCGCCGCAGCGTCCGCAGAAGCGCGTGGTCTTGTCCCAGTAAAGCAGTTCGGCAGCCTTGCCCGCCATTATATATATATTGTGTGGCAGCAGGTCGAACGCCGCCCGCAGTCCCACGCGGTGCAAGCCTTCGGGCACCTCGGCATCGGGCGGCAGCGAAAGGGCGCGGCAAGGCCGGCCGTCCAAGGCAGGCAGGCGCAGCGCGCCTTCTAACTCATTGTATGTAGGGATTTCGTTTTGCTCCGTGAGCAAAAGGTCGTTTTCGATAAAGAGAAAACAAAGCATAGCAGCAGACTTTAGATTTTTTGTTTCTATAATGAACCTCGTAGGTTGAATTAATCAAATGATATTAGATAAAAACCAGTAAAAACATCTTGCTTCGTTTGAAGCCCCAAGGGCACGCCGCAGGTCTTAACGCCGAGCCTGTGAGCCTAATCGGCTCACGCTCGCCCTTAATCCCTGCGGCTGCGGTCGGTTCCCCGCCCGCTTCAAACGCCGCAAGGGAAAAACCATGAAAAACCCGTGAGACCATGATTTGTAATCCATTGCAACGGGTTTTTACCGGTTTTTTTCTTGTTCTGTGTGGGGCGAGCGATAGCCCACACAGAACAAGCTGTTTTTCATGGTTTTTATCGTAATTCATCCAACGGTTAAAGAAGATAGTTTCCTATTATCCTTTTGAAAGAGACATCCAAAAAAGCGTCCGGCGCAGCCTTTGGCGGTGCAGCCGGACGCATATTTATTATGGTTTCATCTTAGATGCCGAGGCTTGCCTTCACGGCTTCCACCTTTTTGAGGGCTTCTTCGCGGGCGGCTTCGTATTCGCAGGCACATTTCATTGCGCCCTTCACTTCCATGTAGAATTTAATCTTCGGCTCCGTGCCGGAGGGGCGGACGCTCACCTTAGTGCCGTCCTCCGTGTACCATTGCAGCACGTTAGAGGCTTCGGGCATGTCGAGTGGCGTGGCGTTGCCGTTAGCATCGTATGCCGTGAGCGTGCCGAAGTCCTTGGTGCAAACCACCTTAGAGCCGGCGAGCTCGGTGGGACGGTTGGCGCGGAAGTTATCCATCATGGCTTTGATTTCGTCTGCGCCGCTCTTGCCCGGCTTCACCACGTTGATGGTCTTGTTCACGCTAAGGCCATATTCCTTATAGATGTCCATCAGCACGTCGTAGAGCGTCTTGCCGTTGTCTTTCGCCCAAGCGCAGATTTCAGCCAGCAGGGAGCAGGCGCTCACGGCGTCCTTATCGCGCACGAAATCCTCGGCAAGGAAGCCGTAGCTCTCTTCGCCGCCGCCGATGTACTGCAGTTTGCCCTCGTCGAGGCGGATTTGGCGGGCAATCCACTTGAAGCCCGTGTAGCAGTCGTACATCTTGATGTTGTTCTTGTCGGCAATGGCTTTAATGAGCTCCGTAGTCACGATAGTCTTGACGATAAACTCGTTGCCCTGCATCTTGCCCTGCGCCTTGCGGTTCATAATGATGTAGTAGAGGAAGATCATGCAGGTTTGGTTGCCGTCGATGAGCACCCATTCGCCCTTGTCGTTCTTGCAGGCCATACCCACGCGGTCGGCGTCGGGGTCGGAGGCCATCACGATGTCGGCATCGAGTTTCTTGGCCAGGTCGAGCGCCATGGAGAGCGCCTCGCCGTTTTCGGGGTTCGGGCTCACCACGGTGGGGAAGTTGCCGTCGGGGATCATCTGCTCGGGCACCGTGTTCACGTTTTCGAAGCCCCAGAGTTTGAGCGACTGCGGAATGAGCATCTTGCCCGTGCCGTGTAGCGGCGTGTACACAATCTTCAAATCCTTCTGGCGGGCGATGCACTCGGGGTCGATAGACAGCGTGTGCACCTTTTCGAGATAGATGTCGTCGATTTCCTTGCCGATGATTTCAATCAGTTCAGGCTTGCCCTCGAAACGGATGTCGGCCACGCTCACCTTGTTCACCTCGTCGATGATACCCTTGTCGTGGGGCGCGAGCACCTGTGCGCCGTCGTCCCAATAGGCCTTGTAACCGTTGTATTCCTTCGGGTTGTGGCTGGCTGTGAGGATAATGCCGCTCTGGCAGCCGAGGTGGCGAATGGCAAACGACATTTCAGGCGTGGGGCGCATGTCGTCGAAGAGATACACCTTGATGCCGTTGGCAGAGAAGATGTTGGCGGCGGTTTCGGCGAAGAGGCGGCTGTTGTTGCGGCTGTCGTGCCCAACGACCACCTTGATTTCATCGAGGTCCTTGAAGTTCTTGTTCAGATAGTTAGAGAGGCCCTGCGTGGCCGCGCCCATCGTATAGATGTTCATGCGGTTCGTGCCCGGTCCCATAATGCCGCGCAGTCCGCCCGTGCCGAATTCGAGGCTGCGATAGAAAGCGTCGATGAGCGGCGTCTTGTCCTCGTTTTCAAGCATGGCTTTCACGCCGGCTTTTGTTTCTGCATCGTAGAGCGGCGAGTCGAGCCACGACTGCGCCACCTGTTCACACTGTTTGAGCGTTTCGTTTTCCATAGATGTTTATCAAGATAATTTTGAAATTAGATAATTGTCATATATGATAATGCAAAACTACAAAAAAACTGCAAAAGCAAGCCAGCGGCGGCAAAGAATTTAGCCTTGAAAGAAAATATGGTAGAAAATCGGGAAACCTTTTGCTGCAATCTTAAACCCCGAGAGCGGCGCTGCTATCAAGCAGAAATTTTTGCCTTTCCCCAAGCAAATTTTCCCGTTCTCCTTGAAATTTTTTACTATCTGCGCAGATAATTTTTATTACAAACTTTCTAACATGCGTTACAAACTTTGTAATATGTGTTACAAACTTTCTAACATGTGTTACAAACTTTGTAACAAAAACTTTCTTATAGGATAGTAAAAAATATCTGCTTGAAAATAAAAAATATCTCCGAGCAAATAAAAAACATCAGGCAGATAGTTTCTATTTGTTTACTGAAAATCCCGCGCCCCTGCAATTTGTCTTCTCCAATCTTGATTCCTTTGCTTGGTATTCTTATTGCAAAGGTACCTGGAAGACACTACGGGGCTTTGTACTACCTTCCAGGCAGTTAATGCCTTAATCCAGTGTTTCATTATGCGGCAATGAGGCTAATTATACTTCGTGAAAATCGCATCTGAAACTAATTATATTTCGTAAAAATGCGATTTATTACTAATTATGTTTCGTAAAACAGAGAGAAAACGTAACTTTGCAAGCAGATAATAGCAAAACTATGGAACAAGCACTGGTACAGCAAAACCCGCATTGGAACGGAAGGCCGTATGGCGGCATAGTGGAAAGGACAATCATGCGCAATCTGCGCGAGAAACAGGACCTGCCGCATATCCAAATTCTGACAGGCGTGCGCAGATGCGGCAAGTCGACGGCATTCAAACTCCTGATCAACGATTTGCTCAAGGCTGGCGTTTCGCCAAAGGCGATACTCAACGTAAACCTCGATGCGCCCGCCTTTATCCCGTATTGGGCAGAGCCGGGCAGGTTGCAGCAAATAGTAGACACCGCCGAACGGCTGACGGGAACGAGCGTAGAGTGGCTGTTCCTCGACGAGATACAGCAGGTGACTGACTGGGAAGTGTTTGTGAAAGCAGCCTACGATGCCCGCCGCTTTCGGAAAATCTATATCACGGGCTCAAACTCCAATCTCCTTGCCAACCGTTTCTCTTCGATGCTCGCCGGCAGATATTTCGCCAACGAGATGCGCCCGTTCAGCCTGAAAGAAGTCTTTGCCGCCTCCGGCGTGGAGACTTTGCTCGAAGGCTATCAAAACACGCCCCTGCTACTGCGCCTGACAGGCAGTTGCATCAAGTACGGCACGTTCCCCGAAATCGTTTTGGGCAAGATGGGCGAAAGCGTAAAGGCGGAACTCCTGCGCAGCTATTTCGACTCAATCGTTCAGAAAGACTGCATTATATACAATGCCGTGCGCGACCCGCACCTCTTCTATCGCGCCGTGAACTATCTGCTGCAAAATGTGGGTAATCGCTTTTCGCCGCAACAGCTCGGCAAGGCTATCGGAAGCAATGAGAATACCATGAACGCCTATCTCAACTATCTTTGCGACAGTTATATATGCAGCGATATACGCAATTTCTCATATTCGCAAAAAGAAGCGAAACGCTCCGACCACAAATGCTATTGCATCGACAATGGTCTGATGCAGGCAAATACGCTGCGCTTCTCGCCCGACAACGGAAGGTTTTTTGAAAACCTTGTGTACAATGAACTCGTTAACAATGGCTACGAAAACATTTCGTTCGACAATAGTAAGGGCGAGTGCGACTTTCTTGCTTGGCGCGATGGCGGACTGCATGCTTTCCAGGCGTGTTACGAATTGACGGAGCAAAATCGCCGCCGCGAGCTGGCCGGTTTGTCTGTGCCGCAAACCGCCCTCGCTTCGCAAACAGTTATAACTTATAACCAGAAGGAAGATGCTGACGGCGTGCGCGTCCGTCCGCTTTGGGAGTGGGTGCTTGAAGAGAAGCAGGCATAAGAGTCCGAGCTGTTCGCTACTGCAAACAACGTCCGCCGAGACCCTAAATCTTTGCTTTCCTATGGAAAATGTGCAAAATCTCACGTTTTTCATAGGAATAATGTTTTTCATGTTGTGCTCGCTTCGCACTTCCTTTTGCTCCAAAAATCGGATTTGCTTGTAAGAAAAACGGGGCGTTGCTTGCATGTTAGGCGGGCAAATGCTAATTTTGCAGTGCAAAAGAAAAACGACGTGAAAGGAATTGACCTGAATACACCTGCCACGAGGCAGGAAAATCACGCATATTTATATTTATAGAAAATGCAGGAGAGAGAATCGCCACGCAGCGGTTTGCTCTCCCTTTCGGCGTTGTTTGGATTTTGCACAATAAAGAAATTTAGAAATTAATCCTTAAAAGATTTTTCTTTTGCACCGCTTGTGACCGATAGATTGCGAGCATAAATATTTATTAAACAACAATATAACACTTAAAGAGCTATGAACTTTACCCTGTTTGTTACAGCATTGCTGACAGGTATCGCATTCGTGGCCGTCGTGACGCTTTTGGCAAAACTCATTGCGCCGCGCAGCTTCAATGCGCAGAAGGAAGAGGCTTACGAGTGCGGCGTGCCCACACGCGGCAAGAGCTGGATGCAGTTCCGCGTGGGTTACTATCTCTTCGCCATTCTCTTCCTCATGTTCGACGTGGAAACGATGTTCCTCTTCCCCTGGGCCGTCGTGATGCGTACGCTCGGGCCGGCAGGTCTCGTTAGCGTGCTCTTCTTCCTGTTTATCTTAGTTCTGGGCCTCGCTTACGCCTGGAGGAAAGGAGCTTTGAAATGGCAGTAATGAAGAAACCCCACATCAAGTCGATACCCTACGAGGAGTTTAACGACAATGAAACTTTTGAGCAACTGGTTGCCAAACTCAATGAGCACGGCACTAACGTCATCGTGCGCAGTCTCGACGAACTGATTGACTGGGGGCGCAGCAATTCCCTCTGGCCTCTTACGTTTGCCACGAGCTGTTGCGGCATTGAGTTTATGGCCGTCTGCGCCGCCCGCTACGACATCGCCCGCTTCGGCTTCGAGGTGACGCGCAACAGCCCCCGACAGGCTGACGTGATTCTTGTGAGCGGAACGATTACCACAAAGATGGCCCCCGTGCTCCGTCGCCTCTACGACCAAATGGCCGACCCGAAATACGTGGTTGCCATCGGCGGCTGCTCTATCTCCGGCGGCCCGTTCACAAAGTCGTACCACGTGGTGAACGGCGTGGATCAAATCATTCCCGTAGACGTCTACGTGCCCGGCTGCCCGCCGCGCCCCGAGGCATTCCTCTACGGCATGATGCAGCTGCAGCGCATCGTGAAGGTGGAAAACTTCTTCGGCACTACCAACCGCAAGGAGAAAGACCCCTACCGCGCCGCCGCTGCCGAAAAAGAAGAAGAAATCTATAATCAACAGGAACAGGCATGAGCGAAGAACTGAAACCCCAGGCTGCTGCCCCCGCAACGCCGCAGGCAGCACCCCAAGCCCCGGCAGCCGCTCCCAAGAAGCCTGCCGCACCCGCCGCAGCTGCACCCGCAGCACCGGCTGAAAACGACTGTCACGTGCGCACCATCGAGCGCGCCGCCTTCCGAAAGGAAATGGAACGCCTGCATAAAGAGGAAAAAATGGACTTCCTCGAATGCCTCACGGGTATCGACCGCGAGGACGACGGGCTGGCAGTCATTTACCATCTCGAATCGACCGCGACCGGCAAGCGCACCTGCGTGCAGGTGGTTTGCGAAGGCCGCGAAACGCCCAACGTGCCCACGGTAAGCGACCTTTGGGACATTGCAAACATCTACGAGCGCGAGGTCTACGACTTCTACGGCATCATCTTCACCGGCCACCCCGATATGCGCCGCATCTATATGCGCGAAGACTGGGTGGGCTATCCCTTCCGCAAGGACGACGAGACGGAGAAGAACAACCCCCTGCGTATGACCAACGAGCCGCTCGCCGACACCACCGACACCTACACCCTCAGCCCCGACGGCACGCTCACGAAAGAGCAGCGCAATATCTTCGGCGAGGAAGACTACGTGGTGAATATCGGCCCGCAACACCCCTCCACCCACGGCGTGCTCCACTTCCGCGTGTGCCTGCAAGGCGAGGTTATCAAAAAGATTGACCCCATACTCGGCTATATCCATCGCGGCGTTGAGAAAATCAGCGAGCAGATGACGTATCCGCAAACCCTTGCCCTCACCGATCGCCTCGACTATCTCGGCGCGATGCAGAACCGCCACGCGCTCTGCATGTGTATCGAAAAGGCCATGGGCGTTGAGGTGAGCGACCGCGTGAAGGTGATCCGAACCATTATGGACGAGTTGCAGCGTATCGACTCGCATATCCTCTTCTTCTCCTGCCTCGCGCAAGACCTTGGGGCAACCACTGCGTTCCTCTACGGCTTCCGCGACCGCGAGAAGATACTCGACATCTTCGAGGAAACCTGCGGCGGCCGCCTTATCCTCAACTACAACACGATAGGCGGCGTGATGGCGGATATTCACCCCAACTTCCAGAAGCGCGTCAAGGAGTTCATCCCCTATATGCGCAAGAACATCAATGAATATTTCGACATCTTCATCAACAACGTCATCTTCCAGCATCGCGCCAAGGGCATCGGCACGCTCACCAAAGAGCAGTGCATCGCTTTCGGCTGCACCGGCGGCACAGGCCGTGCGGCAGGCTGGCACAACGACGTGCGCAAGCGTATGCCCTACGCTGCCTACGACCGCGTGCAGTTCAACGAAGTGACGCGCACCGAGGGCGACAGCTATGCCCGCGTGCTCGTGCGTATGGACGAGATTTTGGAAAGCCTCAATATCATCGAGCAACTTATCGACAACATCCCCGAAGGCAACTACCGCGAGAAGATGAAACCCATCATCAAGGTGCCCGCCGGCACGTACTACACTGCCGTCGAAGGTAGCCGCGGCGAGTTTGGCGTGTTGCTCGAAAGCAAGGGTGACAAGTCGCCTTACCGCCTGCACTACCGCTCTACCGGTTTGCCGCTCGTGGCAGTGATGGATACGGCCTGCAAGGACCACCTCCTCGCCGACCTTATCACCATTGGCGGCACGGTGGACTACGTCGTGCCCGATATTGACAGATAAGCGGCGGTGCCTGCCAAAGCCGCGCTATACATATAATATATAGGTGGTGCGGCGGGCGGGGTGCAGTTTCCCAATTCAATAAAAAAGACAAACGAATAAATAAACATTTATGTTCGACTTTCAAATAGTATCCACTTGGCTGCACGGCGTGCTCACGGGCGTAATGCCCGAGTGGGCGGCCATTCTGACCGAGAGCGTATTGGTGGCATTGCTCATCATCACGCTTTATGCCGTGTTCGCCATTGTCCTCATCTATATGGAGCGCAAAATCTGTGCGTTCTTCCAGTGCCGCCTCGGCCCGATGCGCGTGGGTAAATGGGGACTTTTGCAAGTGTTCAGCGACGTGTTCAAGATGCTGACCAAAGAAATCATCGAGATGCGCCAGAGCGACCGCCTGTTGCACAACATGGCGCCTTTCCTCGTTGTGGCGGCTTCAATGACCACTTTCGCCTGCCTGCCTTGGAACATGGGCGGACACATCATCGACTTCAACGTCGGCGTGTTCTTCTTCCTTGCCATCGGCTCGATTGGCGTGGTGGGCATCTTGCTCGCCGGCTGGAGCAGCAACAACAAGTACTCGCTCATCGGCGCCATGCGTAGCGGTGCGCAGATTATCAGTTACGAACTCTCTATCGGCATGGTGATGCTTACGATGATCTGCCTCACCGGCACGATGTCGTTCTCTGAGATTTGCCAGCAGCAGGCTGACTATGGTTGGAATATCCTGCGCGGCCACGTGCCAGCAGTGCTTGCCTTCATCATTTACCTCATTGCCGGCAACGCCGAGTGTAATCGTGGCCCGTTTGACCTGCCTGAGAGCGAGAGCGAACTGACTGCCGGCTATCACACAGAGTATTCGGGTATGCACTTCGGCTATTACTACTTGGCCGAATACCTCAACCTCTTCATCTGCGCCGGTATGGCAACAACGATCTTCCTCGGCGGCTGGGCTCCGATATACTTCCCCGGCCTCGAAGGCTTCAACGATGTCATGGCCTTGATACCCGGTTTCGTGTGGTTCCTTGGCAAAACGTTCTTCGTAGTGTTCCTGCTCATGTGGGAGCGTTGGACGTTCCCCCGCCTGCGTATTGACCAGATTCTCTCGCTTGAATGGAAGTACCTGCTGCCCTTCACGATGGTGCTGCTCGTAGTAATGGCGCTTTGCGTATCGCTGGGCCTCACTTTCTAAGCCCTCTCCACATACAATATATAATATAGATATTTTGAAAATGGAAGAAAAATCATATTTTGAAGGACTGGCGTGCGGCATAAAGAGCCTGTGCACGGGTTTGAAGACCACGATGCGCGAATTCTTTACGCCGAAAATCACGGAGCAGTATCCCGAAAACCGCAAAGAGCTGCAAATGTTCGAGCGTTTCCGCGGGTCGCTCACCATGCCCCATAACGAAAAGAACGAGCACAAGTGCGTCGGCTGCGGACTCTGCCAAATGGCCTGCCCCAACGGCACAATCAACGTGACGAGCGAGTTCTACGAAACCGAAGACGGCAAGAAGAAAAAACGCCTCGTCAAGTACGAGTACAACCTCGGCTCGTGCATGTTCTGCCAACTCTGCACGCAGGCCTGCCCGCATGGTGCGATTGAGTTTGACCAAAGTTTCGAGAACGCTGTTTTCGACCGCGCCAAACTTATCAAGACCCTCAACCGCGAAGGCTCTAAGGTGCAAGAAAAATAACTTAGCAGTAAACAAGTTTATGGGTAAACAAGTAAACACGGCAGGTCGCTTTTGCAAATAGCCATTGGCAATACATTCCTGTCTCGTAGCTTGTCTGCTCGTCAGCCCGTTTACTAAATCAACATCTTTAACAACATGAATTCAGAAAACATAATGTTCGTCATTTTGGCAGCGGTCATCGTGCTCTCGTCCATCGCGACGGTGGTGACCAAGAGCATCGTCCGCGCTGCCACGTACCTGCTCTTCGTGCTCCTCGGCACGGCAGGCCTGTACTTCCTGATGGGCTACACATTCCTCGGCTCCGTCCAAGTGATGGTCTACGCCGGCGGCATCATCGTACTCTATGTGTTCTCCATTCTGCTCACCGAAGGAGGCAAGGACGAAGTGTTCAAGCGCAAAGCCAAGGACGCCTCTTGGGCGTTCCTGCTCTCGCTTGTGGGCTTCATCACCTTCATCTCCATATTCCTGACCCACGGTTTCAAGGCCGCCGTGCTTAGCGCACCGAGCGAAACGGCCAACGCCGCAACCTCTATCAGCTCTATCGGCAGCAATATGCTCTCGACGGGCGAGAACGGCTACCTGCTCCCCTTCGAGGCGGTCAGCGTTTTGCTCCTCGCCTGCATTGTGGCCGGCTTGCTCATTGCCCGTAAACGTTAAACGATAAAAAGAATCACACTGACAGCTATGATACATTTGGACTATATCCTGATTATCTCCGCCGTGATGATGTTTGCAGGCATCTTCGGGTTCCTCACCCGCCGCAACACACTGGCCATATTGCTTTCCATCGAGTTGATGCTCAACGCAACGGACATCAACTTCGCCGTGTTCAACCGTATGCTCTACCCCGAAGGCTATGAAGGCTATTTCTTCGCGCTTTTCTCTATTGCCATTTCGGCTGCCGAGAGCGCAATAGCCATAGCCATTATGATCAACATCTACCGCATGCTCAAAAACATCTCTGTCGACGAGCTGCAAAAGATGAAATGGTAGGCACAAGTTTACATACCCTCTAAAAAGTTAAATTCAGATTATGGAATTATCATTTTTGATTTTGCTGATACCTTTCCTCTCCTTCCTCGTACTAGGAATCTGCGGAAAATGGTTCAGCCACAAAGTGGCAGGGCTTATCGGTACCTGCTGTCTGCTCGCAGTCGCCGCGCTCTCTTACAGCGTAGCCTTCGAGTATTTCTTCCAGACCGAACGGACTGCCGAGGGCGTGCTTCCCACGCTTGTGCCCTACAACTTCACGTGGCTGCCCTTCTTTGTTGAAGGCCTGCACTTCGACATGGGCATCATGCTCGACCCGATTTCCGTGATGATGCTGATTGTCATCTCCACGGTGTCGCTCATGGTCCACATTTACTCCTTCGGCTACATGCACGGCGAGCGCGGTTTCCAGCGTTACTACGCTTTCCTCAGCCTCTTCACGATGTCGATGCTCGGCCTCGTAGTTGCCACAAATATTTTCCAGATGTACCTCTTCTGGGAATTGGTAGGCGTTTCGTCCTATCTGCTCATTGGCTTCTACTTCACTTCGCCCGCAGCAATCGCGGCTTCCAAGAAAGCCTTTATCGTGACGCGCTTCGCCGATATGTTCTTCCTCATCGGTATCCTCATCTACGGGTTCTACTGCCGCTCCTTCGGGTTTGAGTTCAACGAGGCAGGTTTTGCTCAGGGCAGCTTTATGCTTCCCACGGCTTTGGTGCTGATGTTTATCGGCGGTGCCGGTAAGAGTGCCATGTTCCCCCTGCACATTTGGTTGCCCGATGCCATGGAAGGCCCCACGCCCGTGTCAGCCCTTATCCATGCTGCTACGATGGTCGTTGCCGGCGTGTTCCAAGTGGCTCGCCTCTTCCCATTGTGGATCCAGTATGCCCCCGAGGCTTTGAGCGTCGTGGCTTGGGTGGGCGCGTTCACCGCTTTCTATGCCGCCGCCGTGGCTTGTGCCCAGAGCGACATCAAGCGCGTGCTCGCCTTCTCTACCATTTCGCAAATCGCCTTTATGATGGTGGCGCTCGGCGTTTGCACCGAGTGGACTACGGGTCATGAGCACGTGGGCAGCCTCGGCTACATGGCTTCCATGTTCCACCTTTTCACCCACGCCATGTTCAAGGCATTGCTCTTCCTCGGCGCGGGCTGCATTATCCACGCCGTGCACAGCAACGAGATGAGCGCGATGGGCGGACTGCGCAAGTACATGCCCATCACCCACTGGACGTTCCTCATCGCTTGCCTTGCCATTGCCGGCATACCTCCCTTCTCGGGTTTCTTCTCGAAAGATGAAATCCTCACGGCCGCCTTTGCCTATCACCCCGCAATGGGCTGGATTATGACGGGCATCGCCGCCATGACGGCTTTCTATATGTTCCGCCTCTACTTCGGCATCTTCTGGGGCACGGAGAACAAGGAACTCCATGCGCACCACACGCCGCACGAGGCTCCCTGGACGATGACCTTCCCGCTCATCTTCCTCGCAGCCGTTACCTGCGTGGCAGGCTTCATTCCCTTCGGCCACTACGTGAGCGCCGACGGCCAACTCTACGATATCCACCTCGACTGGAACGTTGCAGGCACGAGCATCGTGATTGCCGTTGCCTCTATCGCCCTCGCCACCTATATATATATGGGTGAGAAGCAGCCCGTGGCAGAAGCCATGCAGGAAAAGTTCCAGAAGCTCCACCGCTGGGCTTTCAAGCGCTTCTATATGGACGAGGTGTACCAGTACATCACGCACCGCATCATCTTTGCCCGCATCTCCAAGCCCATCGCATGGTTCGACCGCCACGTAGTGGACGGCTTCTTCGACTTCCTTGCTTGGGGCACCAATGCCCTTGGCTATCAGATACGCGGCCTGCAGAGCGGCTCCGTTCAGAAGTACGCTTTCGTGTTCCTCTTGGGTATCATCATCTTGCTCTTAATTATGATATTATAAGCCATGGATAATATATTGTTCTTATCATCTTTCGTATTCATTCCGCTGGTGATGCTCTTCGGCCTCTGGGTGGCCCGCAGCATCAACCAAGTGCGCGGCGTGATGGTGGCAGGCAGCACGGCCTTGCTCGCGCTCTCCGTCTACCTCACCATACGTTTCCTCGGCGACCGTGCTGCCGGCATCGCCGACGAAATGCTCTATACCGGCGCAATCAGCTGGTTCGAGCCGCTTAATATTAAGTATTCCGTGGGCGTAGACGGCATTTCCGTTGCCATGCTCCTGCTTTCGTCCGTGATTGTCTTCACCGGCACGTTTGCTTCTTGGCAGCTCAAGCCGCTCACAAAAGAATACTTCCTTTGGTTCACGCTCCTCTCAATGGGTGTGTTCGGCTTCTTCATCACCGTGGACATGTTCGCCATGTTCATGTTCTATGAAATCGCGCTCATTCCCATGTACCTCCTGATTGGCGTATGGGGTAGCGGCCGCAAGGAATATTCTGCCATGAAGCTCACGCTCATGCTCATGGGCGGTTCCGCTTTCCTCATGTGCGGCATCTTCGGCATCTTCTACGGATCGGGCGCAGCCACGATGAACATCGTCGAGATTGCCAACCAGACGGGCGGTGCCCACGCCATCGACTTCACTCAGCAGTGCATCTGGTTCCCGCTCACGTTTATCGGTTTCGGCGTGCTCGGCGCACTCTTCCCCTTCCACACATGGAGCCCCGACGGCCACGCCTCCGCGCCTACCGCCGTTTCTATGCTCCACGCCGGCGTGCTCATGAAGCTCGGCGGCTACGGCTGCTTCCGCATTGCCATGTACCTTATGCCCGAGGCTGCCAACGAACTCGGCTGGATTTTCCTTATCCTCACGGGTATCTCCGTGGTTTACGGTGCTTTCTCCGCCTGCGTGCAGACCGACCTGAAGTATATCAACGCCTACTCCTCCGTGTCGCACTGCGGCCTCGTGCTCTTCGCCATTCTGATGCTCAATCAGACGGCCTGCACCGGCGCCGTGCTGCAAATGCTGAGCCACGGTCTGATGACTGCCCTCTTCTTCGCCCTCATCGGTATGATTTACGGCCGCACCCACACCCGCGACGTCCGCGAGCTCAACGGCCTGATGCGCATCATGCCTTTCCTCTCCGTGTGCTACGTCATTGCCGGTCTTGCCAACCTCGGTTTGCCGGGTCTTTCGGGCTTCATCGCTGAAATGACCATCTTCGTAGGTTCATTCCAAAACGCCGACACCTTCCACCGCGTGCTTACCATCGTGGCTTGCTCCAGCATCGTCATCACGGCAGTCTATATCCTGCGCCTTGTGGGTAAGATCCTTTACGGCACCTGCACCAACGAGCACCACCTCAAGCTCACCGATGCCACTTGGGACGAGCGCTTCGCCGTTATCTGCCTCATCGTGGCCGTGGCAGGCTTGGGTATGGCTCCGCTTTGGGTGAGCGATATGATCAGCACGGGCGTCGTGCCTATTGTCGACCACATCAAGGAAGTGGCTGTCGTTTCCACAAGTAATCCGTTTATGTAATAATCTTAAAACACTTTGACTCAAACAATGGATTATTCGCAATTCTTAATTATGCACGAAGAACTGTCGCTGCTGGCAGTTATCGCCATACTTTTTGTTGCCGACCTCATCATGTGTCCCGACAAAAAGAGCGGGCGCGGCACGTTCAACACCTGCCTCCCCGTCGTGCTGCTCGCGGCGCACACCCTCCTCAACCTGCTGCCCTGCTGCGAAGCGGCCGAAACCTCCGCATTCGGCGGCATGTACCAGTACACGCCGATGATGACCCTTATGAAGAGCATTCTCAACGTGGGCACAATCATCGTGTTCCTCATGGCGCACAAATGGCTCAGCCGCGAAGAGAACCTCGTGAAGCAGGGAGAGTTTTACCTCCTCACGCTTTTTACGCTCTTCGGCATGTATCTGATGATTTCCAGCGGCCACTTCCTCATGTTCTTCATCGGCCTTGAACTCGCCTCCGTGCCCATGACGGCACTCGTGGCGTTCGACAAGTGCCGCTTCGAGAGTGCCGAGGCCGGCGCGAAGTTCATCTTGCTCGCCCTCTTCTCCAGCGCATTGCTCCTCTATGGCGTATCGCTCATCTACGGAGCCACGGGCACGCTCTATTTCAGCGAAATCGGCGCATTGCTTTCGGGCAACAGCGTGCTGAGCATCTTCGGCCTCGTGCTCTTCATCTCGGGCATGGGCTTCAAGATATCGCTCGTTCCCTTCCACCTATGGACAGCCGACACCTATGAAGGTGCGCCTACCGTGGTGACGGGTTATCTCAGCGTCATCTCCAAAGGCTCTGCCGCCTTCGTGCTGATGACCGTGCTGATGAAAGCCTTCGGCACCTGCGCCCTCGTTGAGGCTTGGAACGTGGGGCTCTTCTGGATCATCATCGCCTCGATCACCATCGCCAACCTCTTCGCCATTCGCCAGAAGAACCTCAAACGCTTCATGGCCTTCTCAGCCATTTCGCAGGCTGGTTACCTCATTCTCGGCGTGATGGACGGCACGGCGCAGGGCATGACCTCCCTCGTGTTCTACCTCCTCGTCTACATGGCCGCCAACCTCGGCGCCTTCGTTGTGATGACCACGATTGAGCAGAACTCCGGCAAGATTGGCATCGACGACTACGACGGACTCTACCAGACCAACCCCAAGCTCGCGTTCCTCATGACGCTCTGCTTGTTCTCCTTGGCAGGTATCCCGCCGTTCGCCGGCTTCTTCTCCAAGTTCTTTGTGTTTATGGCTGCTTTCAAGGCAGGTTTCCACCTCCTTGTGTTCATTGCCTTGGTAAATACGGTGATTTCGCTCTACTACTACCTGCTCATCGTCAAGGCCATGTACATCAAGCCCAACGACAACCCCATCGCCACGTTCCAGAGCGACGGCTACACCCGCGTGGCCCTCTTCCTGAGCATTCTCGGCGTGATTGTCCTCGGTATCGGTGGCGTGTTCTACAACTACCTCGACCTTTTCAGCTACGGCATCAACTAAGCCTTAGCTGCAAAATATCAGAAAAACGGAGTGTCCGAAAGGGTACTCCGTTTTTGTTATGGTTATTCCCTAAGGTGTCACGAGTAAGGGCAGGTAAAATGATTGTGGCGGGCTGTAAGCCCAAATGTTGCCCTTAGCCCGGGGCAGCGCCCCAGGGAAACGCACGCCGCGTTTAATACATTTGGCATTTTTTAGCTGGCTCAAAAATGCCACGCGCCGAAAGCGTGTAACCCTCTTCGTCACACGGGGCGTTGCCCCTCATAAAGCAGATTGCTCTTTCAGAGCGTGACACTTTTATTAATGCACCGTCGCCCACCCCGGGGCGCTGCCCCGGGCTAGGTGCAACATTTGGGCTTTCAGCCCGCCTCAACCTAATATTCATTACAGATTTATCTCACCAACCTCCCCGCCGCTTTTCGGCATCTCCTCAACACCCGTTCCGGCAACCCTTTCTTTCCTTTCGTTCCCCCTTTCTCAATCGTTGCCACAATCTTAAAACCGCTGTATTTGCACACCTCCTTCATCGCCCGTATGGCGCCGTGGCTCTGATGCAGCAGAATGTTGAAGGGCCATGGCGTGGTGGACGTGCTCATCAGCACGCACCGCTTCCCCTTGTGCAAGGGCAGGGGCAGACCTAAGGAATTCTCGTCCATAAGGCCGTATACCAAGCGGTCGAATAGCTGTTTCAGCGTACCCGGCATATTGCCCCAATAACACGGCGCGGCAACTGCCAGCGCATCGGCCGCTTTGATTTTTTCCAGTACCCGTTGCGCATCGTCCTCCGGCAGCACGCACGCGTGCCTTGATCGGCACGCCATACACCCCGTGCAGGGCCGCACCGTGAGACCCTGCACCCAAATTTCTTCAACCTCCGCCCCGAGGTGTTCCGCCTCCTGTTTCAGCGTGCCAGCCATAAGCGAGATGTTGCCAGAGCGGCGCGGACTGGCGTTTAAGACAAGCAGTTTCATTTCTGTACTGGTGATAAATCAGCGCACCACGGGCCTGCCCTCGCTTGTCCACTGCAAATAGCCGCCCTTCATGTCGAACACGCGGAAACCCTCGCGCTTCATTTTCGAGGCAGCGGCATTGCTGCGCCGTCCGCTCCGGCAATATATATAATAGGTATGGTCCTTATCAAGTTTGGCCATTCCCTCGCTGAATGCAGCGGGGTTGAGCCAGTCCAGATTTATGGCTTTTGCCAAATGTCCGGCGGCAAATTCGTCGGGCTGGCGCACGTCAAGGATAACGGCGGCAGAGTCCGCTTCGGCGGCTGCGATAAACTCTTGCGGAGTAAGCACCTCCACACCGTCTTGCGCCGTACAGCCCGAGCACAGCCCGAGCGCGGCCATGAGAGAAAAGAATAGATTTTTCATTTTGGAAGTTTTAGTTGTTGGGTATGAGTAGACGAGTTTACGAGTAAACGAGTAGACGAGACAGAGATGTGTTGCCAATTATATTTACATGTGTATCTTGTCTTGTTTACTTGTCTACTCGTTTACTTGTTTACTAAAAACTCGTCGTTAGATACGAGCGCACAATGCGCACCAAGTCGTCTTTCGCCACCACGCCGCTTTGCCGCCAAAGCATCTCGCCGTTCCTGAAAATCATGAGCGTAGGCACGGAGCGGATGCCGTAGCGCGCGGCCGTAGCCTCGTGCTTGTCCACGTCCACCTTCACGATACGCACCGCATCGCCCAGTTCCGCTTTCGCTTCCAAGAGGATAGGGTGCATCATCTTGCAGGGCTGGCACCAAGTGGCAAAGAAATCCGCGAGCACCAGCTGTCCGGAGGAAATCACATCGTTAAACTGTTCCATATAATATAGTATTAATTCTTACTGCAAAAGTAGGAAATAAGAATTATCTGCGCAAACCGCTCCGCGTATCTTATATGAGCGGAGCGCGTTGCTCTTTGATATTTCTCCTCTCGTATAGGCAATTTTATCTAAGTCCCTTGACAGCCCATGGCACAATAGGGTATCTTTTGGAAAAACGGGACAAAAAGCATATCTTTGCATCAGCAGAAAGAGGAAAAGCGCAGGCTTTTCCTCTTTTCGCGTTTTTAGGGCTAACTATCTTATATGAGCGTAAAAATTATCTTATATGACCGTGAAAATTATAAGCAAGCTCGTAAAAATTTTCTCCTTGATAGTTTTTACGAAGTGCTTGAAAGTGAAAAATACCTTGATACTCGCAGAAATTATCTCGGAGCAAATTTAGGCAGTCTTAATTATCCCTAAACTTTCAAGCGAACTTGCCTTAACGATTGCAAACGCGCCTTTCACTATCTGCGCAGAGCGTGGAGCGACATTAACAAGTTTTACACTCCTGCCTTGATGCAATAAATGAAAATAGCAACAACCTTTTCATTCCTATTAGTTTCATCAACCTTTCGGCACAGACGAATTAAAGACAAGCCCATATAATGCTCTATTTACACCAATTGTTGGTTAATTTCGGTATACACGTTCAGATTTTTAGGCATTTTGTGTTAATTATTTGATAAATCGGGGGGGGGTATTTGCGTATTTGGGATTTTTCAGTACTTTTGCTGCGTTAAAATTCAGGAAATTAGAAGCAAAACTTTTGTTAAGCTGATAGATAGACTGACGCTATTATGTCTTTATTATAGAAAATCGCAGCAATATATGTTACGCAGAATATACATATCCCTGATGTGTTCGCTGGGGGTCGGTATTAATATCGACCACGACGGGGTCTATCCCGCATTTATGCTGTCCAGGTACGAGCCGTATAAGTTCATGTTTCGCGGAAAAGAATTCCTCTCTATCATAAGCCTATTACAGGGGTTAAAGTATCGGGATGTCGAAGAGCAGAACCGCGTATTCGAAAAAGTCGGCATCAATCCCGAAGCTAAACGCGCGCGTTCAAATTGGCAGGAAAGCCAGACGCTTTATTGGCAGGGGCAGCCGATAGGACGCCATTCGCGCGAGTATAAAGACTTTATCAACGAAGCCTATACCGCCCTTGCCGCCAATAAAGACTTCCGCGAGGCTCTGCTCGCCACGGGCCGCAAGCGACTTTACAATGCGCATGCCCAGACCGATCCGTACAAGACTGTCCTTACCGGCCAAGAGCAATGCCGCGCGCTGATGCGGCTGCGTAAGAAGCTAAAAGGGTAGGGCCGTGGCGGAATATACGGTATCGCGCCGCATGAGTGTCCCCGTCGGGACGGTCATGCGGCGCGTGTCTATTATTGGTGAGCGCGTGTTTGCTTTTCCTTTTATTATATTCAATAAATGCTCCAAACCGGGTTTATCATATAAGATAATGAAAAATTAATGCAATATTTTGCGGTTGTCTATTGATTATTTCCTATCTTTGCCCTGCCAAGAGTAAAAAAATACGGGTTGGCTTGCCAACTCGACGTTACAAAATCAAATAAACCAATTTATTATTATCTACAAACCACAAATCATTTAACAAAATGGCAACTACAAATGCTACCGCACCCAAGGGTGCTCCCAAGAAACAGTCTAAGGGTTTCACCGGCATTAAATCCGGTCTTTCTGTTATTGCATGCTGCGCTGTAATCGCTGTCTGCATCTATCTCTTCGGTTTTGGTCACATCTCCAACTTCAAGGGTGCTGAAGCTGCTACGGCTCAGTTCTCTTTCCTTGCAGAAGGTGACTTTGAACCCGCAAACCTCATGGGTACGGTCTACAAAGGCGGTTTCGTTGTGCCTATCATCTGGACCCTCCTTATCACCGTTGTGGCTCTTGCCATTGAACGCTTCTTCGCTATCCGCAACGCTTACGGCCGCACCAGCCTCACGAAGTTCGTTGCCGACATCAAGGTGGCTCTCAACAACAACGATCTCGCTAAGGCTCAGCAGCTTTGCGACGCTCAGCGCGGTTCTGTTGCCAACGTTGTAGGCGCTACGATGAAGAAGTACAAAGAGATGGAAGAAAACACCGTGCTCACCAAGGAGCAGAAGATTCTTGCTATCCAGAAGGAACTCGAAGAGGCTACCGCTCTCGAAATGCCTATGATGCAGGAGAACCTTCCCATTATCGGTACTATCGTTACGCTCGGTACGCTGACTGGTCTGTTCGGTACGGTGTTGGGTATGATTAAGTCGTTCTCCGCTATGGCCAGCGGCGACGGTGGCGCAGACTCCTCCGCTCTTTCAACTGGTATCTCCGAGGCACTTGTAAACACCGCTTCTGGTATCGCAACCGGTGCACTCGCCGTTATCGCTTACAACTACTACACGAACAAGATTGACCGCCTTACGTTCAGCCTCGACGAAGTTGGTTTCACTATCGTACAGACTTTCTCTGCAACTCACTAATTCAAGTATTAAGATAGGTAATATTTAAGACATGGGACGTTTTAAAGTCAAAAAACAAGACACGTTCATCGACATGACGCCGATGAGCGACGTCATGGTCCTGTTGCTTACCTTCTTTATGCTTACTGCAACATTCGTAAAGGAAGAACCGATTAAGGTCAATACCCCGGGCTCTGTGTCGGAAGTCAAAATCCCCGAGAACAACTTGCTCACCATCTTTATCGAAAAGAACGGCAAGGTGTTCATGACGATGGACTCTCCCGCCTCGCTCCGCAAACTCGCTAACGCGATGAACGAGAAAGGCTCGCTCAACCTCAACGCACAGCAGGTTGAAACCTTTGCACAAGCCCCCACGTTCGGCACGCCGCTCAACACCATCGCAGGATGGCTCGAGACCGACAACCGCAACGAACTGCTCATCAAGAGTCAGGAAGCGGGCATCCCTTGCGATAGCTTGAATAATGAGTTGAAGACATGGGTAAGCACAGCCCGCGAGGCATGTGGCGAAGGTATGGGTATAGCCATCAAGGCAGACAAATCCACTTCCTATGCCGTAATTAAAAAAGTTATGGACACCTTACGCGACATTGACGAGGCGCGCTACAAACTGATCACGTCTCTCAAAGGAGTTGAGGAATAAAAATTGAATGTTATGGCTAAAAAAGGTGGAAGTAAACAGAAAAAAATGAATTCGCGCGTGGACTTCACGCCGATGGTGGATATGATCATGTTGCTCGTGACTTTCTTCATGCTCTGTACCACGCTCCTCAAGCCGCAGGCCATGGATATCGCCATGCCCTCCGACAAGGAAGACATCAAGGACGAGGACAGAAGCCAGGTCGCAGCATCTAAGGCGGTCACCATCCTCATCGACGAGAACAACACGCTCTACTACTTCAAAGGTAAACCTGATGGCGGCACCGATGTACCCGACGAGGGTAAGCTCTTTGCCACGACCTATGGCAAGAACGGTATTCGAAAGGTGTTGCTTGAAAGTAACCCGCAGGCTGTAATCGAAGTGCAGAAGCTCAAAGAAGAGTTCGCGAACAAGAAAACCTCTAATGTGCAAGAAGAACAGAAGATCAAACAGGAATACAAGGAACGCCTGAACAAGATTAAGAACGCCGACTATACGCCGAGCGTGGTGATCAAAGCTTCAGACAAGTCCGTATTCGACAACTTGATCCAAGTTCTTGATGAAATGCAGATTTGTAATATCGGACGCTATGTGATCGATAAATGGCAACCGGGCGACCAAGCCAAAATCGATGCTTACAAAGCTAATCCGGCGCAGTAATAATACACCATAAGTGAAGTAACAAAGAGAATATTATGTCTAAGATAGATTTAGCATCTCGAGAATGGTGCGACCTCGTCTTCGAGGGACGTAACAGAGAGTACGGAGCTTATCGTGCACGCGCCAATAAAGGCAAATTCCAGCTCAGGGCACTTATCTTCGTGCTTATCCTTATTGCTGCGATTATTGCCTTCCTTATTGCAAAGAATGCAGTAGAGGCCGCTATCGAAAAGAACCGGGCACTCGAAGGTGATATGGTCACCGAACTTTCGCAGCTCAAGAAAGAAGAGCCTAAGAAAGAAGAAAAGAAAAAAGAGCCTGAACTTAAATACGAAGAGCCTAAGGAGAAGGTCAAGGTGAAAGCCTCTATCGAGTTCACTGTGCCTAAGATTGTGGACGACGATAAGATTGACCACTCTAAGGAACTGAAAACTCAGGATGAAGTTACCAAGAGCAGCTTCGCCATTGCATCGCAAGACTATGCAGGCGACGGTGACGGCGGTATAAACATCGATGACTTGAAGGATAATCAAAGCGCCGGCGGTACCAGTGTGCCTAAGGAAGAAGAAGTTGTCGACAACGCCCTCGTGGAGGTGCAAGCAACTTATCCCGGCGGTGAAGCTGCGCTGCTTGCATTTATCGGCAAGAACCTCATTTATCCGCAAATCGCGCTTGAACAGGAACTTCAGGGAAAAGTTATCCTTCGTTTCCAGGTAAAGGCCGATGGTTCTGTTGGTGATATTGTAATCCAGAAATCTCTGTCCCGTGAATGCGACCAGGCAGCTAAGGACGTTGTGAAAAAGCTCAAGCGCTTCATCCCTGCTAAACAGCAAGGTCGTCCTGTTCCCGTTTGGTTCACGCTTCCGATTTCGTTCCAGATTCAGTAAGATTATTTGCTGAAACATTGAAGTAAATCTCTATATACGGCAGATTAGCACGCCTGTTTTAACCGGCCATCTAATCTGCCGTTTTTTTAATAGAGTGTGTTGCGCTTCATTATATATAAATAGGAAATATGCGCACTACTCACGAAAATCAAAATTACCCCTACCATGAAAAAGTGTTTTCTTTTTCTCTTATCCATCATCGCCGCCTTTTTGCTAATGGTCGGTTGCGGCGGCAACAAGAAGGCAACCAATAACTGGCTGGCCGAAGACGATGTAAAAGTTGCTATTGACGAAACATTCGCTCCTATCATGCAGGAAGAGGTGGAAACCTTTGGCATGATGCACCCGGAAGCAGGAATGAAGCCCGTATATTGCAGCGAAGACTCTGCCCTGCGCCTTTTGCTCGCCGATAGCCTGCGCTGCTGCGTTGTCACACGCAAGCTTCTCCCCAACGAACTCGAAATCATAAAAGCCCACACGCTCGGTGCCAAGCAGTCGCTCATTGCCACCGATGCCGTGGCGCTCATTGTAAATAAAAACTGCCCCGACTCCCTCATCACCCTTGACGAAATCAAGAAAATCGTTACGGGTAAGATTACGAAATGGGAACAACTTGAAAATTCAAGCAGGAAAGGCACGCTTAATCTTGTTTTCGACCATTCCGGCTCAAGCACCGTGCGCTTTATGAAAGACAGCCTCTGCGCCGGCCGCGACATAACGGGCAATGTGTTTGCCTCTGATAGCGGTACCAACCGCTCCGTTATTGAAATGGTGCAGCGTGACCCCGACATTATTGGCGTAGTCGGTACTAACTGGCTCAAAGAGGGCGTTGACAGCGTGCTTACTTCCTTCAAGAACCTTCCCGTTAGCGTTATGAAGGTTAGCCGAAAGAGCGGTAAGGAGGCATGCTATGTGCGGCCCTTCCAATATTATATTGCCACGGCAGATTATCCCCTTTTGCGCTCCGTTTATGTCATCAACACCGACCCGCGCACCAATTCCTTGCTGAAACTCTTCTACTACTTCTTGAAAGGTCAGAAAGGGCAGACCATCATTTGCAACAATTCCCAGCTCCTGCCCATTACACCCGTTCAAGTCAAGTCTGTGCGCACGGTTGATTAGGCGGAAATAGCATTATCTTACGTCAGAAAGTTACTTTTATGCCTTTCTCTTACTTGAAAATGTAGATTATTTCTTATTTTTGCAGAAGATAGGCTGCGGTTCGGCAATTAAATAAACTTTATTGCGCTCACCTTGCACTATCTTTGCAAACAGTATGCGCACTTGCGGCAAAACAGACAATAATTCCGCAACCTTGTGCGTTATATGATTGGTTTATCAGACAATCACAATAAAATTAATCAACCAAATAAACTCTTTATGAAGAAAAACCGTTTATTCAGTGCCGCCCTTTCCGTGCTCCTGTTTATTGGAATTGGCGCACCCAAGGCGCAGGCTCAAGATTATTACCAGGCTCCGCCGCTTAATCCCGAGTTCGAAGTTTTGGCCAATCAGGTTGTAACTTTGAATCTCGATGATCCCGAAGGTGCAAATAAGGCTTTTGCTAAGCTCCTCAAAAAGATAGTGGGCAAAAAGAATGATCTTTTTGCAGTTGGTGATTATTTCTTGAAGAACAATGCTTATTCTGCTGCTTCCCAGTGCGCAAAGAAGATCACTGATGAGATGGCAGGAGAAGATGTCAATGTTTATATGTTCAAGGGTGAGGTGTACATGAAAGGAAAGCAATGGGGCCGAGCCGGCGAAGAATACGAAAAGGCATTGTATTACGATTCTACCTATGTTCCTGCTATCCGACGCAATGCTTTCGTGTATAAGAATATCAACCCTGATGCAGCACTTGACTACCTCGATAAACTTCAGCGCATCGAACCTGAAAACTTTAGAGTTAATAAGGACAAGGGTGATATCTATTATAAATTGAAAAGACGCGATGCCGCCATCGAAAATTATCAGGCATATTATAAAAGCGCACCCAAAGATTCGACTGTCTTAGACTTTAATAGCTGCCAGCAGTACGTGCTTTCCCTTTTTGAGGCACAAGAAGCAGCAAAGGTTGGAGAGTTGTCTACTGAAATGTTGCAACTTTGGCCAAACGCAATGGTATTTAAACGCATGCGTTTCTTGGCTGACGTCGATACTTACGACCTTGACGCCGCAGCAGAGCACGCTTCTTATATAGTCAATCAGGAATATCCCGACTCAAGCTATAAGTATCTTGACTATTTCTATGCTGCAAAACTCAATGAACTGAATAACGAACTCGAACCTGCTATTGAGTATTATAAAAAAGCTTTGGCAGTAGATTCCACACAGGCTTTGGCTTACAAGGATCTTTCTAATATTTATAGTCAGAACCAGCAGGCTGAGCTCGGTCTTGAAACCTATAAGAAATATCTTGAAGTTATTGGCGATAAGGCAGACCTCAGCGATAGGTTCTTCCTCGGCCGCCGCTATGTGGCAGTATATCAGGAACCGGGTGTAGACCCTGATAAGAAGCAGCAATGCTTTGACGAGGCAAATAAGATTTTTGCCGAAGTAATGGAAAAGAAGCCCGACTTCATTGAAGTTTATATCCAGTGTGCCCGTCTGAACAACACCGATTCGAGTGTTGCCAACGAGACTGTTAAGAACTATTATCTGAAAGTGATTGAGATGACTGCCGAAACGCCCGATGAATATAAGCGTCAGCGTTTGGAAGCATCGAAATATCTCTTCTTCTATGCCATTAACGTAGAACCTAACGATATGCAGCTTGCCCGTCGTGTTTTGGATATTGCCGCAGGTATTAACCCCAATGACAAATTCGTACAGCAAGCTACAAAGTTCATGGAAATGAGCAATTAATTTATCTGACACGGATATTTCTATCATAATGGCGGCGCGTCCCGACGAGGACGCGCCGCCTGTTTTGTGTTTTGTGCTTCCATGTGTTTAATTTGGGGGATATTTGGTCGAAAAAGCGTCTTTTAGCACCTAAATTATGCCTCGCGGTTCTGTTTCACAATAGAAATACCGCCTGTCTGCGCTTAAAAGTGTACCTTTGTATTGATTTTAGATGAAAACTATACCCTTTTTATTTATTAACAACATAAAAGAGAACGGCTTATGAAGCACAGATTTTTACTTTTCTCCTTGTTCCTCGCATTGGCGCAGCTTTCCGTCTTTGCCGACAATCGCGGCAGGGAAAGAGTGAGCGCGTCGCATCTCTCGCCCTCGGCATTGCAGCAGGGTGGGGCGGCTCGCGAGGGCGTTTTAAAACATTCTCCCAAACGCTTGGCGGCGCAGGCCGAGAGTGGCACTGTTCAGATACCTACTATCTGGGGTGCTATGATTTACGCCAATTCATGGCAAGATGAGAGCGTTACCGCCACGTACGGCATTTACGCTTACGGGCCTACGGTTTCCGGTCCTTATCTTTACGCCTCGCCGGTCAAGGTGGACAATGACATTTACGCTAACGGCTCCGGTGCGTACTATAACGGCAGGTTGCATTTCTTTACGAACAATGTTGACCGCATGTATCAGGAGTGGGATTATAAGACTTGGCAGCGCAAGCGTTTCGAGTACGTGCTTAGTTCAAGCCTGATGGCCACCGATGCCGATTATGACGAAGTGACGGGACAGGTGTATGGTTGTTTCTATAACCCCTCTACTTCTGCTTACGACTTTGCCGCCGTTGAGTATAGCAATGGCATTAAAAGCATTATCCGTCCCTGCGATATGTACATAGCCGTTGCTGCGCGTGCTGATGGATCTATCTATGCGATTAAATATAAGGACAGCAGCCTTTACCGCATAGACAAGGAAACGGGTGAAGAAACCCTCATCGGCGAAACCGGCATCAAGGTTGGCGACTATTTGCAAAGTGCCACGTTCGACCGAACGGCCGACGTGATGTATTGGGCAGCAAGTGACGAAACGGGCACCACGATGCTCTGCACCGTCAATGTGGAAACGGGACGCGCCAATGTCTTGGCTCATTTTGCCGATGCCGAGCAGCTTTCCTGTCTTTATGTTCCTTACATTGCCGCTGCCGGTGCTCCGGCGCAGCCTGCCGATGCGCAGCTCAACTTTGCAGGCGCTGCATTGGAGGGGACAGTTACTTTCACGATGCCTGCCACGGCAGCCGACGGAGCGGCCCTTTCCGGCGAACTAACTTATAAGGTGACGCTCAACGGCAAGCAGATAGCCTCGCAAACTGCGCAACCCGGCGCGGCAGTCGAAGTGCCGGTGGCAGCAAAGGAGGGTGTGAACCTTATAAATATTGTGGTGTCCAATGCCGCCGGTGCTTCCGAGCCTCTCGGATTAAGACGATGGATTGGCAACGATACGCCGAAAGCACCGACTTATTTGACGCTCACGATTGACAACGACAACAACAACCAAGCCGACCTCACGTGGAAAGCACCCACCGAGGGCATTCACGCTGGATACGTCAATCCCGAACTGCTGCGCTACGATGTGGTGCGCTTGCCCGACAGCGCGCGTGTGGCCACCGACCTCGCCACGCCGAGTTTTTCCGAAACCCTTGGCAACGATAAGCCGGGCAGTTGGAAATATGCCGTAACGGCGAAGGCTGCCGGACTCGTTTCCCAAACAGCTGTGTCGAACGTAGCCATCGCTACGGGCGTATTCACGCCGCCTTATTGCGAAACTTTCGATACGCAGGAAGCGTTCAATGCTTGGACGGTTATCGACAGCAACAATGACAGCTATACGTGGGCGTTCAACAAGAAAGCAAATATGGCGCAATACACTGCCAGCATGACGACTGCGGGCGACGATTGGCTCATCTCACCCGAGTTGGCACTCAATGCCGAAAACTCTTACGACCTTTCTTATATATATAAAGGATACAGCGATGTTTGGCCCGAAAAGATGGAAGTCTGTGTCGGTACGGGCGACGACCCGACCGCTTACACGGTTGTCGTTGCGCCGCACGAGATTGGCAATTACGACCGCGAGCTGGCGCGCCACACGTTCAGCGTGCCGCAGACGGGCAATTATCGTCTGGCTTTCCACGCGCTCAGTCAGGCAAAGGCCTATTATCTTTATATAGATAGCGTGCGCATTGCCCCCTCCGCCGTTAAAACTGCGCCCGGTGCCGTAACAAATCTCGTGGTCGCGCCCAATGCCCTCGGCGAGCCCAAGGCCGACATCTCGTTTGTCGCCCCTGCCGTTACCACAACGGGCGAGGCGCTCACAGCCATCGACCGCATAGAGATTGTTCGCCGCGCCAAAGACCTCAATGGCGACCCCGTTACGGTGAAGACCTTTGAAGCACCCGCCGTCGGCGAGGCGTTGCAATTCACCGATACAGCCGTGCCCAACGGTTGGCACACCTACGAGGTGACTCCCTATAACGCCCAAGGGCGAGGGCAGACGCAGACGGCCGATGCTTTCGTGGGCGAGGATATGCCTAAGGCTCCGCAGGCTGTCGGACTGGCTGAGAATGCCGACGGCACGCTCACGCTCTCGTGGACAAATCCCGGCAATGTGGGTGAGAATGGACAATATGTCAATCCCGAGAACACGCGCTTCAATGTCTATACCACAGATATCCGCAACTTTGTTTACGACTACAAGAGCGGACTTACGGGCGGCAGCCTCTTGATAGCCGACACGCTTGCCACCGGCCCGCAGCAGCAGTTGCGCATGGCGGTAAAGGCGCAAAGCGTAGGCGGCGAAAGCCCTGCGGCATACTCCAACTATGTTCTTGCCGGCGCGCCCTATGCCCTTCCTTATGTAGAGAGTTTCGCGGGTGCAGAAGCAGGCACCTATTGTTCTTCCGACGGTTACAATCCGTTCCGCCTTGCCGATAATATTTCTTACGACAACGATGGCGGCTGCATCGGCTGGAAGTCCAATGGCCTTGACAATGAGGGCAGTTTTGAGATGGGTAAGATTTCTTTGAAAAATGCCGCACACCCTTATTTCATTTATGCCTATTATGCTTTGCCGGGCGAAGAGGGCACGCTGACCACTTATGTCACGCCGCGTGGCGGGTCCATGCAGGAAGCCGGCACGCTCGACTTCAAGCAACTCGCGGGCGAAGAGGGTTGGCGCGTCCAAGCCATCGACCTTTCGCAATGGACGGGCAGCGATTACGTGCGCATCACGCTCACTGGGCGCGGCACGGACATTTATGTGCCGATTTACGTTGACCGCCTCCGCGTGGAAGGCGACAGCCGTAGCAACCTGCGCGTTTCGGAATTGAGCGTCCCCGCCACGCTGAAAACGCAAATGCCGCAGCAAATCATCGCACGCGTTGAGAACACGGGGGCAGAGACTTCCGGCAGCTACACGCTGCATTTGCTTGCCGATGGCAACACCGTGCTCACCAAAGCATGTCCCGCCCTTGCCGGATTTAGCGGTGAAAACATCGTGTTTGATTATCAGCCTGCCGTAAACCTTTGCGGCAAGGAGGTGGCGCTTTCCGTGCAGCTCGTGCCGGGCAGCGAAGATGCAGATGCTTCCGATAATGCTTCGGGAACCAAGAATGCAGAGGTGCTTGCCCCTGAATATCCCGCTATCCACGACCTTTCCTATCTTGAAACGGGCGGGGCGCATCTCGAATGGACGCAACCCGAGCAGGTTAACCGTAAGGTGGAGGAAAGTTTCGAGACTTATCGCCACAAAGACACCGTCTTTGCGCCGTGGACAACCATCGATGCCGAGCGCGGATTGACTTACACGAATACGCAGATGGACGCAGGTCCGAGCAATGAGGAGGCTTCCTTCTGGGTGTTCAATCCCACGGTTGCCGCCTGCACGGTAGACAATCTGCCTTATTACACGCCTTACGACGGCTATCAGTGCCTGATGGCAACTTCTTCGCAGCCCACGACCATTAAGATTGGCGACCGCAACGACGACTGGCTCATCTCGCCCGAGCTTGGCAGCTGCGCACAGACCGTCAGCTTTATGGCACGCACGGCAAAGGAGAAATATGGACTTGAAGATTTTGAAATCCTCTATTCAACTACTTATCCTTATCCCGAATGCTTCACGCTGCTCACGGCGCACACCGCCCCCGAGGCTTGGACCCGCTACACGGCTGACCTGCCCGAAGGCACGCGTTACTTTGCCATTCGCTACCGCAGTCAGGATAAGTTTATTTTCCTTGTCGATATGGTATGTTACGAAACGGGCGTGATGCCGGTGCGCGGTTACAACGTTTACTGCAACGGCAAGCTCATCGCCTCTTTGCCGGCAACGCAACTCAGCTACGACCTTACGCAGCTGCCCGACGAAGCCCATGCCTATGCCGTTACCGTTGTCTATGAAAACGGCGAGTCTGCGCTGTCCAACGTGGCCAATTCCACAACGGGCATCGTCTCGCTTGCGCCTGATGCAGAAGCGCTTGCACCAGCTTTGCTTTACGATGCTTCGGGCCGCAGGGTATCAGTCCCCGTGCACCATGGCGTGACTATTGACAGCAAGGGAGGCAAACGCGTAGCGAAACAGTAACTCCGATTTTCTCCATGTGTGATAAAGGTGCATCGCCGTCGGCGGTGCACCTTTACTATGCAAAAGCAGCGGACGCGCCAAGTTTCGGCATGTCCGCTGCTTTATGTTGAATGATTCTAACTTGCTAATTTGTTATTTCACAAGGTTGAGCGTATCGGAGGCGATGAGCAGTTCCTCGTCGGTGGGCACAACGACCACTTTCACCTTGCTGTCGGGCGTGGAGATGATTTCTTCCTCGCCGAAGTTCTTGCGGTTCTTCTCTTCGTCGAGCTTGATGCCGAAGAATTCAAGGCCGCTCACGCTGGCGCGGCGGATATCCCACTGGTGCTCGCCCACGCCGGCGGTGAATACGATGGTGTCAACGCCGCCCATGGCTGCCGTGTATGCGCCGATGTATTTCTTGATGCGGTAGCTGTACATATCGAGTGCGAGGCGGGCGCGCTCGTTGCCTTCCTTAATGGCGGCTTCCACTTCGCGTATGTCGCTCGACACGCCGGAGATGCCTTTCACGCCGCTCTCCTTGTTGAGCAGGTCGCTCATCTGGTCGGGCGTGAAGCCTTCCTTCTTCATGATGGCGAGCACGGCGGAGGGGTCAACGTCGCCGCTGCGGCTACCCATCATCAGGCCTTCGAGCGGTGTGAGGCCCATCGACGTGTCCACGCATTTGCCGTGGAGCACTGCCGAAACAGAGGCGCCGTTGCCGATGTGGCAGGTGATGATGCGCTGCTCCTCGGGCTTCACGCCGAGCAACTCGCAAACGCGGGCGGTCACGAAGCGATGGCTCGTGCCGTGTGCGCCCCAGCGGCGAATGTTGTCGTTTTCATAATATTTGTAGGGAACGGCGTACATGTAGGCGTGCTCGGGCATCGTTTGGTGGAACGACGTGTCAAACACGAACACCTGCGGCAGTTCGGGCAGCATTTCCTTCACGGCCACGTAGCCTTTGAGGTGTGCGTAAGAGTGGAGCGGGGCGAGATCCATGTATTGCTTCCATTCTTCCAGCATGGCATCGGTCACGACCTGGCTCTTCGTGAAGCGTCCGCCCGCCACGATGCGGTGGCCTGCGGCAGAGATTTCGTCGAGGCTCTTGATTGCGCCGTACTCGGGCGAGAGGAGCGTGTCGAACATGAGTTTGATGCCTTCCGTATGGGAGGGGCAGGGGTGTTCGATGATTTTCGTTTCGCCGTTGATTTTTGTTTTCAGGAAAGAGCCTTCCAGCCCAACCTTTTCAATGCCGCCTGCGGCGAGCACGCTGCGGTCGTCCATTTCGTAGAGCTTGTACTTGATGGAGCTGCTGCCGCAGTTGATGACTAATATTTTCATAATTTGGATTGAAAAATATGATGTGAGTTGTATGATGCCGTTCGGTAAACGAGTAAACGCGTTTACGAGTAAACAAGTTAACAAGTAAACGAGTAAACAAGCCGAAGTGTTCACTTTCTGCTATGCAAAATTACAAAAAAATGATAAGGGCGTTGATGTACCTGCTTGAAATATGCTAATTTTGTGCTAAGATACGTGCGGGCGTACGCTTACGCCCCTGTTTAATTCAATAAAATCTTTAAATAAAAATGTCACTTGATTTCAAAGCCCTTGCGGCGCAGTATAAGTCCGAGCTGCTCGACAAGGTGATGCCCTTCTGGCTCAACAACTCTATCGACCGCGAATGCGGCGGCTATTTTACCTGTTTGGAACGCGACGGCAGCGTCTTCGACACCGACAAATTCATTTGGCTGCAAGGCCGCGAGGTGTGGATGTTCGCCACATTATATAATAAAGTGGAGCAGCGTCCCGAATGGCTCGCGGCAGCCGAGCACGGCGCGGCGTTCCTCAAGAAGTACGGGCACGACGGCAATCTTAACTGGTATTTCGCGCTCGACCGCGAGGGCCGTCCGCTCGTAGAGCCTTACAACATCTTTTCTTACACCTTCGCTGTCATCGCTTTCGGGCAGCTCGCCCTTGCCACGGGCAATAAGGAGTATGAGGAGATTGCCCGCAAAACGTTCGACATCGTGCTCTCGAAAGTAGACAACCCGAAAGGCCGTTGGAACAAGGCGGCTAAGGGCGCGCGTTCGATGAAGAGTTTTGCCCTGCCCATGATTCTTTGCAACGTGGCTTTGGAAATTGAGCCGCTACTCGACCCTGATTTTTTGAAGAAAACGATCGACACGTGCATTCATGAGGTGATGGACGTTTTCTATAAGCCCGAACTGGGACTGATTGTGGAGCATCTCGGCACGGACGGCGAACTGGTGGATTGCATGGACGGCCGCTTGCTCAATCCCGGCCACGCCATCGAAGCCATGTGGTTTATCATGGATTTGGGCAAGCGTCTCGGCCGCCCCGAACTTATAGAACGCGCCAAGAACATAGCCCTTCAAGAGGCTGAATACGGTTGGGATAAGCAGTATGGCGGCATCTTCTACTTTATGGACCGCCTCGGCCGTCCCTTGCAGCAGCTCGAGTGGGACCAGAAGCTTTGGTGGGTGCACATCGAAACGCTCATCACGATGATTAAAGGCTATCGCCTCACGGGCGACCCCCGCTGCCTCGAATGGTTCGAGCGCGTCCACGATTATGTCTGGTCGCACTTTGCCGACCCCGACTATCCCGAATGGTTCGGCTATCTCAACCGCCGCGGCGAGCGTTTGCTCTCGCTCAAAGGCGGCAAATGGAAAGGCTGCTTCCACGTGCCGCGTGGCTTGTACCAGTGCTGGCAGGTTTTAGAAGAGTTGGGCAAATGATTTTTATTTGTTTTTATACAAAAACAGTCAAAACCGCTTGCCCTGTGTGGGCCTGTCGGCTCGCCTTATCCGATTAAGCCCCAGCCTAAAAGTCTG
>ERZ809074.556-NODE-556-length-58029-cov-14.877600_pt1 | contig 58029 bp, 48 predicted proteins | sample MGYA00520795_ERZ809074 | MGnify/ENA primary metagenome ERZ809074 (study PRJEB31570, sample SAMEA3212989) | Homo sapiens | biome: human-gut; feature: human gut; material: fecal | place: Sweden | collected 2011 ...
GAGAGGGTCTATAAACACTACTACTTTATAATACGAGGAGGTATTTACAATCATGAATTATCAAAAGCTAGTACGAACTACACCTGAAAATGTCCATGTGCCATCTGAATATATCATAAATTTCATTGACGCTTGCGAAAAAAACGGAATTGAGCTTCATAATCTAATGATTGCCAAAGACGAAAAAGTCATTTTCGAAGGACATGCTTACCCATATTCTGCCAATATTCCTCACTATGTCCATTCCATGACCAAAGCATTTACCAACACTGCTGCTGGAATTGCCTATTCTCTTGGACTTCTTCGGTTGGAAGATTCGGTTCTTTCATTTTTCCCAGAATATGCACCAGAGAATCCAACAGAATATCAGAAAGCAATGACCGTAAAAGATCTGATTACTATGCGCTCTGGTATGGACAAGGATATCAACGGCAGTGAATTTCGTACTATAAAAACCAGTTGGATTCAACGCTATTTCCAGCAACCGGTTCCATACAAACCTGGAAGTCACTACTTTTACTGCAGCGGCAATACTTATATGACCTCAGCTATCGTTCAAAAGGTAACTGGTATGACTGCCCAAGATCTGATTCATAAATATCTGGTACCACAGCTTGGAATGAGACCTTTCACCTGGGCAAAAAGTCCAGAAGGAATCTGTTCTGGAAATAGCGGAATCAGTATTTGTGCAGAAGACATCATCAAATTTGGCCTACTCTACTTAAATCATGGAAAATACAATGGTAAACAAGTAATTTCCACAGAATGGATTGACCGCTCCCTTGGATTGATTGATCCTGTGAAACGAATGGATTCTGATCCACTCTATAATTATCACTGGTTTCAAAGTGTCAGTCCTGATATTTACGCTGCAGAAGGCTTTCTTGGACAATTCTGCGCAATTATTCCAAAACTAAATATGGCTGTTGCCATCACATCCGCTACCGATGCAAAACCTAAGGTGGAAGCAGATGAAATGCTTTACCGTCACATCGTGGAGCCGCTACTACACATGAATATGGACAATATCCATACAGGAACCAGCATTTATACTTCCCGCCTAATAAATCAGGGTAGATATATGAATCTAACCCCTTCAATGCCAAAGTTAAATACGCCTCCAATTCTTGGTACAGAAACTACTATATATCAGGCAGATGAAAATGAAACCAATATTAAACGCTTTATTTTTAAATGCATGGAATCTGAAATTCTTCTTGGAATAGAAGACGATCGTGGATTAAACTGGATTTCCTGTGGACTTTTCCATTGGAAAGAAAGTCTTTCTGGTATCACAGGCAATTATTTACATCACGAAATGCAATCGGAATACGATCATATCTTTGCATGTGCATGGTGGAAAGATTCTACATGGCTTTCTATGGAATGGCGTTTTATTGAAACTGCATTCTGCGACTATGTAAACATCCATTTTACTCCAGAGGGACTGACTTTTGATCGGTCTGTGAATGTAAACTCCAAAGCCCTCTCCTGTCCGCAGGTGCATGCCAAACTTTTAAAAACTTCAAAACTTTAATATTATCAGAAATACAAGGAGGTATTGAAATGGAAGCTGCTAAAGCTAAAAAGCAATTTGTCGTACCACATTCTCTCGTAATTATTGCTGCAGTTATGATTATTGCCGCAATTTTAACTTATGTTATTCCGGCTGGCGTATTTGACCGTGTAGAAAACGCTGCTGGGCAGACCGTTGTTGATCCTAATTCATTCCATTACATTGAGAATTCTCCTGTTAACCCTCTGACTATTTTCTCTTATGTATACCAGGGCTTAAATAACTCCAGAGGTATCATTTTCAGCCTTTTGTGCGGCGGTGGTGGCTTCGGCGTCATCCTGGCAACTGGCGTATTCCAGGCTGCTGCCGGTACTCTCGCTCGAAAAGCAAAAGGAAAAGAGTGGATGGTTGTCGCATTCATTATGACTGTATTCGCTCTTCTGTGCATTCCTATCAACTTAAATAGCTTCATTCCATTTGCTCCTCTTGGTCTGGTTATCGCACAAGCCCTTGGAATGGATGCTATCGTAGGTGTATCTCTGATTATGCTTGGCGGTGCTGTTGGGTTTTCCTGTGGTGCTATGAACCTATCCAATACTGGAACTGCCCAGACAATTGCAGAACTTCCTATTTTCTCTGGAATGTGGTACCGCCTGGTCTGCATGATTCCATTTCTGCTCATTGCTATTATTTACGTTGTTCGATACGGAAATAAAATTAAAGAAGATCCAACCAAAAGCTATGTCTATGGAATTGATCTTGGAAGCAATACCAATACTGACGCTGTCCCAAACTTTACTAAAAAAGATATTCTTCCTGCCATTGCGTCAGCAGCAGGAATTGGTTGTCTGATTTATATGGCAATCACCGGAACCCTATCTAACGAGACCTCATCTACCGTATATATTTATATGGCTATAATCGTTGGACTTTGTGCAAAAATGAGTCTGAATGAGATCTGCAAGCACTTTATGAACGGTCTAAAGGGAATGGCTGGAACCAGTATGATGATTGGTTTTGCTTACGCTATCACCATCATTCTTCAGAATGGTAATATCATGGATACCATTGTACATGCTTTAGCTAGTGTATTAGGTTATTTTCCATTCGTATTACAGGCACCTGCTATGTTTATCATGCATATCTGCATTAACCTGTTGATTACCTCTGGCAGTGGACAGGCTGCAGCTTCCATGCCCATTATGGTTCCTGTTGCGGATCTTTGTGGAATTACCCGTCAGACAGCTGTACTCGCTTTCAATTTTGGCGATGGTTTCTGTAATAACATTCTTCCACACGCCGCTGCTACCATGGGATTTGTAGGTGCATTAAACATCCCATTTGGGCGATGGTTCCAGTATATGATTAAATTATTCGCACTCTGGGTAATTATTGGATGCATAATGCTTATGATCGCATCTGTTATTGGTTATATGTAAAACAAACAGGTAGAACAGACACTGATTTTTTATAAAATCAATGTCTGTTCTATCATTTTTTGATTTGATGTTTCAAATTTCTTCCTGTGATTATTTCATCAATATTGCTGTTTTTTTCTGACAGCTTCTTTCATTGGAAGACCCGTGTCATAATCAAGCTGTCTTGGCTCGTAGATCTCCTCTTCTTCTTTCTGTCTTGTACAACCGCTGTTAGCCCAGGTTGGCTGATAATCGCTGCGCCATGGACGGACTGCCCACTGGTAGCCGCGGTACATGTCACGGGTTTCGTCCATTTCTTTCAGAATCTGATCGTGGAGATCGTTGCGTATCTGGGCATAGGCTTCGTCAGTGATGCGGTTGCGTACCTCGCATGGATCATCCTGGATGTCATAAAATTCATCGGTATCCATCAAATGAAGGGCCAGATTGTAGCGCTCAGTGGATGCAGCACGCATCATCTGAAGCCCCCCAAAGCCATCATGATCCACCTCGTAGCGGGTAAATTCGGTAAATACCACATCGTTGATCTTTCTGGTGGTGTCGTAGATCTGCGGAAGCATGCTCTTCCCTGCAAAGGCTTTCGGAAGCTTCTTACCAAAATAATCCATAATGGTCGGAGCCAGATCGATATGAGAGGCTGGATACTGAACCACTTTACCCTTCTCGCCGCCACGGATAAGCAGTGGAATATTGGCTACTTCCCGGTAAATGGCGGCATTTTTCTGGTTCAAATGGTGGGAGCCCAGCATCGCACCATGATCAGAGGTGTAGATCACCAGCGCATCCGGCATTTTCTCATTGATGACTTTTAAGACTCTTCCGATCTCATAATCCGCAAAGGAATTGCAACCCAAAAACATAGACAGCTTCTCCGTCGGTTTTCGCAGCTCTTCAGAGGATGCCTTCAGATCTTTTCCGGCCCAAAGTCTCTGCATCAGAGGCTTGTCGGATAAATCGTCATGGAAGCCCTCATTGTCATCAAAAGAAAAACCATCGTACATATGATTAAATGGAGGTGGACACAGAGATGGTCCATGAGGCTCGTCCAGGGAAACGGTCAGGAAAAAATCCTGGTCACTATATTGCTCCAGGAAACGGATAGCCCGGTTACAGCAGCGGTGCGCGTAGGTAAAGCCCTCTGTCATATCTGGCTCAAAGGCAGTTGCCCGTTTTCTGGATTTCATCCGTTCCTCGTCAGTCAACTCTTCCAGATAGCACCGCATATCATACCAGTACTCCTGATCCCAGCCTTCCGGACATTTTCCATAGCCGAAATAATCGCCACCATCCAGATGCCATTTGCCAATGTAGCCGCAATGGATCTGCTGGTCTGTCAGACGCTGGCCGATGGTCTTGACACCCTCGCCAAGAGGCATACTATTTGTGGAAACACCGTTACTGTGAGGGAACATACCGGTAAAAATGGCGCCTCTGGCCGGACCGCAGACTGGCTGGCAGGAATAAGCATTCTCATAACGAATTCCCTCCTGGGCCAACCGGTCCAGATTCGGCGTGATCATCCGGCTATCACCATAACAGCCAAGCATATCTTTTCTTGTGGTGTCCGTCATAAAAAGAATCACCTGTTTTCGTTCACTCATACCCTAACCTCCTCGTTTTTGTTTGCAGCATTGTTATCACCACTGTATCATACGACATTTTCTGTTCAGAAAATGCCTACTCATGTACATGACTTTTTCTGTTATTCTCATTTCTTATAAAACATGATTGATTTCCAAAGTTTTCCTGAGTATAATCCTATTATAAATCAGTATCCCCTGCTATCTCCATATCTTTTTACGTTTCCTATATGGATAATTCTGTTATTGTATACAAACAGGGCTATTGTATGCATACAGGACTTTTCTTGCCAGTAACTTTATTGCATTTTACGGAGGACATCACATGATCGACAACCGAGGCTATCTCTATCCAGAACGAAAAGAAAACGGCTATGAGAATCTTGAGACTCCCATCACCGTCAACTGCTGTGGCTCCAAGTGCCGTTTTACCCGCGATTATCTGCGAAGACGACCAGAAGGACGGGCGGATTATCAGCTTCTATACGTCTACAACGGTACCGGGCATTACCTGTTTTCCGATGGATGGCGAGCCATGAACGCCGGTTCTTTGATTCTTTATAAACCTGGGGAGGTCCAGGGCTACTGTTACTATGCTGAAGAATCCCCCGAAATCTACTGGATCCACTTTACCGGTTCCCAGATCCCGTCATTGTTGAAACATTTTCATATCTGCACCGGCATGATCGGACGATCCAGCACACTGAAAAATCTCTTTGACGAGATTATTTCTGAACTGCAGTTAAAAAATCTGTATTTTTCCGAACTGATCAACAGTGATTTTCTCAGGCTTCTGGTTCTGATCGAACGTACCAGGGATCACTATCTCCACCCGGCACACACCAACCTTTCCATCAACCGTCTGATTCTCCATCTGAACCAGACCTACATGGAACCCTGGACCGTCGCTTCCATGGCTGTGTTTTGCGGCATCAGCTCTGACCACCTGGCACACTTGTTCAAGTCCGCCACCAGTACTTCTCCCATGCGCTATCTCAATCATCTGCGCATAGAAAAAGCGCAGGAGCTCCTGACGGTCACAGACCTGCAGATTCAGGAGATCGCTGCGCTTGTTGGATACTCTGACGGGCTTTACTTCAGCCGGATTTTTAAAAAAACAACCGGAATGGCGCCCCTTATTTACCGGAAACAATCAGGACAGACCATCTGCACCGGATGCTGATCATTGTGTAAACACAGTAACGGAACAGTTAATTGAATACATACTTATCCAACCGTTCAAATGCCTCTTTCACCCTGGAAAACGGCAATGCCAGATTCATGCGGATATGGCATGGACCATGGAAAGCGACACCGTCCTGCCAGATAACACCAACTTCAATACCTGCTGCCTGCAACTCTGTGATACTCTTTCCATGCTTCTGGCACCACTCAGTGCAATCCAAAAACAGCATATAAGTTCCTTCTGGCTTGGAGACATGGATGCCCTCGAAATGTTTCTCGATGTAGTCGCAGGCATAATTGATGTTGCCGCTCAAAACCTCTTTCAATTCATCTACCCACTCATATCCTTCTGGCTTGTAGGCACCGATCAACGCATACATGGATAGCAGGTTCATGGAATTGTAGTGACTTAAGGAAGATTCTTTTAAAATACGGTCCCGCAGCCAGTCATTATAGATAATATGATAACTTCCGATCAATCCCGCCAGGTTAAACGTCTTAGACGGCGCATACAATGCCACCGTTCTCTGTCTTGCATCTTCTGATACAGACTGGGTCGGAACATGCTTATGACCATTTAACAGAATATCGGACCAGATCTCATCGGAAATCACATACACATCATGCTTCCGATAGATCTCCATGGCCTTCTCGACTTCCCACTGTTCCCATACACGGCCCGTCGGGTTGTGAGGACTACAGAAGATAGCCGCATGGATATGATTTTCCACGATCTTCTTCTCCATATCTTCAAAATCCATACGATAGACCTGGTTCTCATCCTTCACCAACGGACTGAGTACCATATGATAACCATTGTTGGTCAGACTATTCGTAAATCCAATATAAGTTGGGGAATGAAGAAGTACACTGTCGCCCTTGGAACAGATCACGTTCAACGCACTGACTACGCCGCCAAGAACGCCATTTTCATAACCAATGTGCTTCGGTTCCAGACCCTCTACACCGTTTCTCACCCGCTGCCATTTGATGATCGCATCAAAATACTCTTCTCTTGGGCTGAAATATCCATAGGTGGTATGGTTCGTTCTTTCAATGATCGCCTCTGGAATCGTAGGCACCGCCGGGAAATTCATATCCGCCACCCACATAGGGATCAGGTCAAACCCTTCTTTTGTCTTCGCCGGCCATGTCATCCAGTCTGACGCAAATGGCTCTACAGCGATGGAATCCTTTCCCCTTCGGTCTAAAACAGTTGTAAAATCGTACTTCATTGCGCTGTTATCCTTTCTGTATTCTGCATCTCTTAGCAGTTTTATCTTGAAATTTTTATTCTTCCTTCTCGGTGTCCGGAATCTTCTCAGTATCCGGGACTTTCTCTGTGTCCACGTTCTTCTTCACAAACTCAATTTCTGAGGTATCAAACAGGATACAGCCGCAATGTCCAGGAAACGTTGGAAAACAGGTTACCTTAAGGTAAGTATCGATCTCCGGGCTGTAATCGAGGATTTCAAGCTTCTCCCCATATAGGGCGGCACGCTCATAGCTGCGGCACCATTTGGAATCCATATTGGAGAACAGACTCCCGAAGGAATTTCCGATCATCTTCTCAAGGGGAAGCTTTTCCAGCCTGGCAAGCGCCGGATTCCCATACCGGAAGATCCAGTCGATGGCGCGGCGATTACTGTCAAACACCATCTCGATATCCGTGAAGGCAAAGGGCATCGGATCGAAGCTGCGATAATAATCCTGATACTCCTCTTTTGTTTTGGGAATGTTTTCGCTCCGGAATTCATGGATCATTTTCTCCTGGATCGATTGAAGCTCCTTTAAAATTATTTTCTTCTTCCGAACCGTATATTCCAAAGCCTCCCCGTTGCTTAGATCAACTCGGTCCTTAATATCATGGACAGCCATCGCAGAAACGAGGCAGCCACGATGTATCTTTAAAAATCCGTCCCCGAGCTTCTCCTCGATCTCGGCAAGTGTCATTCTCGTCTTATATACATGATCCCCGAGAACATGAAACTCCGCATATTTTCGATTCATCAGAACATATAGAATCGTACCGGTCTTTAGAACGATATTCCTTCTGTCTGACACGATCGTAATGGTTTTCTCTTTCATCATCGTTCTATCTCCCACCACTCATTTTAATCTAAAGAATTTCTGCGAGATCTTATGTCCCACATTTTCCGCAGCGTTCTTTCGACTCAACTGCTCCACTTCTTCATATTCAGAAATAATTGTACCTTTCCTGTACAACATAGTCAATCAGTTTCGATCTCAATCGACAACTGTATTTTTTTACACCTCCCTGTCATTCAAAGTAACACAAAAAGAGCTAAAACCCTGCATAAACGCTAGGTTTCAGCCCTTTTATGATCTTATAACATTCTATACGATTTTTATCAGCAAACTCTGCGAATCCGCATTATTTACCCATCTGTTTTGCAACTTCTGCTGCGAAGTCCTCGTTCTTCTTCTCCATGCCTTCGCCGGTCTCGAAACGAACGAATCTCTTAACAGTGATATTAGCACCGTTCTCTTTCGCAACCTGTGCTACGTACTGAGCTACGCTCTGCTTGCCATCCTCAGCTTTTACATAAACCTGGTCTAACAGACAGATCTCTTTCATCTCTTTGTTGATACGACCATTGATCATGCCCTCGATAACCTTAGCCGGCTTGGAAGCCTCCTTAGGATCGTTCTGGATCTGAGCCATCAGAATGCCTTTCTCATGCTCGATGAAATCAGCACTGATCTCGTTGCGGCTTGTGTACTGTGGCTTTAATGCTGCGATCTGCATAGCAACGTTTCTAGCCATCTCTTTTACTGCATCGTTTACAACGTCAGTAACAACGTCTACTAAAACGCCGATCTTTCCGCCGCCATGGATGTAAGAAGCTACGAAACCGTCAGCCTCCTCAACCTGCTCGAAACGACGGATATTCATGTTCTCACCGATGATAGAGATCTGGGAAGACAGAGCCTCTTTCACGGTTAAAGTAGGATCTTTCTCCCACTTCTCAGCCATGAATGCGTCCATATCTGCTGCAGTAGTCTTCAGAGCCTGTGCTGCAACATTTGCTGCGTAGGTCTGGAATTTCTCGTTCTTAGCAACGAAGTCTGTCTCAGCGTTAACCTCAACAACAACTGCCTTCTTCTCGTCAGCAGTCAGAGCGGTAACAACAACACCCTCTGCTGCAATACGGCCAGCCTTTTTCGCTGCGCCTGCAAGTCCTTTTTCTCTTAAGAACTCTACTGCCTTATCCATATCGCCATCAGTAGCTGCAAGTGCTTTCTTGCAATCCATCATACCAGCGCCGGTCATTTCTCTTAACTCTTTTACCATTCCTGCTGTTACAGCCATTTGTATTCCCTCCATTTAATCAGATATGGGGTCAAAAATGCTTTTGACCCCTGTTGGTTATTACAAAAAATTAAGCCTCTACGTTCTCCTCAGCCTCAGCAACCTCAACTTCAGCAGCTTCGCCCTGGTTAGCCTCGATAACAGCGTCAGCCATCTTAGCTACGATCAGCTTAACGGCTCTGATTGCGTCATCGTTGCCTGGGATTACATAATCTAACTCTTCTGGATCACAGTTTGTATCGCAGATACCGATTAACGGGATACCCAGAGTATGAGCTTCCTGTACGCAGATTCTCTCTTTCTTAGGATCTACGATGAAGATAGCATCCGGAATCTTCTTCATTTCTTTGATTCCGCCTAAGTTCTTCTCCAATTTCTCCCACTCTTTCTTGATCTGGATAACTTCTTTCTTTGGCAGTACATCGAATGTACCATCAACAGACATGGTCTCGATCTCTTTCAGTCTTGCGATTCTGCTCTGGATAGTCTTGAAGTTGGTCAGCATACCGCCTAACCATCTCTCATTTACATAGAACATATTGCAACGCTCTGCCTCAGTCTTGATTGCATCCTGAGCCTGTTTCTTAGTACCAACGAACAGGATTGTACCGCCGTTTGCAGCGATATCAGAGATTGCATTGTAAGCCTCGTCAACTTTACCTACAGATTTCTGTAAGTCGATGATGTAGATACCATTTCTCTCAGTGTAGATGTATGGAGCCATCTTAGGGTTCCATCTTCTTGTCTGGTGACCAAAGTGTACACCTGCTTCCAGCAGCTGTTTCATAGAAATAACGCTCATTTTTTTGCCTCCATTTGGTTTTTTTTTACTTCCGCCTGTGTCTTATGCTTCCTCAGGAACCGCCATGGGCACCACCTTCAGAATCGACAGACGTGTTTTTTTCAGCCTTTTGAATATAACATAGGACTGGGGATTATGCAAGAGTTTTTTCTAAAAATGCTTGACATTTTTTCTAAAAAATTGCATTCTCTCGCAAATCCACCGGATGAAACAAAAAGTAAGAAAAACCCTGCCGCAAATACGGCAGGGCATAAAACTCTCTTTTCTATTATTTTGATGCTTTGATATTCTTCAGTTCATCAAATACCACATCATTCAGAACCTTTATATAAGTACCCTTCATACCAGAGGAACGGGACTCAATGACACCGGCACTCTCAAATTTTCTTAATGCATTGACAATCACTGACCTTGTAATGCCTACCCGGTCTGCGATCTTGCTGGCTACCAGGATTCCCTCGTTGCCATCCAGTTCTTCAAAGATATGAGTGATCGCTTCCAGTTCAGAGAATGATAAGGTACTGATCGCTGATTTTACGATCTGGACTTTACGGTTCTCCTCTGCATTCTCCTCATTCACGGAACGCATCATCTCCAGACCAACTACTGTGGTACCATATTCACTTAAGATAATGTCATCAATATCATACTGGGAATTCTCTTTGTAAATGAATAAGGTTCCCAGACGCTCTCCTGCAATATCGATCGGAGTGATAATTGCCTGATATTTCTTAACATATTCCTCTGCAAATCCCAAGGTTGCAAGATTCACATTCTCCTTGGTAGAAAGAATACTTAACAGGCGCTCGTTGAGCATCTTGTCAACAAACCCACCTAAATGTTCGTCGATCAGTTCTTCGATCTCATCAACTCCCGGCCAGGTTCCAATGCCAAGAACCTTTCCTTTCTTGCTGATGACCAGAATATTGGATTCCAGGATTTCACTCAGAACTTTGCAGATATCGTTAAATACCACTTTGTTGGAGTTGTTATTATGCAGCAATTTACCAATTTTACGTGTTTTGTCTAATAACTGAACGCTCATTTTCGGAAAAACCCCCTTCTTGTTTTAAAAGGAATCACACTCATAGGATCATCCACCTGTAATATCTGAATTGTAACATATCTTTCCGAAAATAACAACAGTTATTAGAGATTTTTGAATCTTTAACTATTCTTCTGATTTTGTTTTCAAATTTTTGGAATAGCCACACTGTTCATTGCTGCACAGCAATTTGTTACCTTTTTCTACCATATAGCTGCCACATTCTGGACATTTTTCTGTAGATGGCTTCTGCCAGGACATAAAATCACAATCTGGATTATTCTCACAGCCATAATACTTTCTGCCCTTCTTGGTCTTCTTGATCACAACTTCCTTTCCGCATTTTGGACAAGGAATTCCTGTTTTCTCGAAATACGGCTTGGTATTCTTGCACTCTGGGAATCCAGGACATGCCAGAAATTTTCCATGAGGACCATACTTGATCACCATATGACGTCCGCACTGGTCACATACTTCGTCACTGACCTCATCTGCGATCGTTACAGATTCCAGTTCCTTCTCTGCTTTCTTTACAGCCTCGTCCAGATCCGGGTAAAAGTTTCTGACCACCGTTTTCCAGTCTACAGTACCCTCTCCCACACTGTCTAACAGATACTCCATATTAGCAGTAAACTGCAGATCCACAATGCTTGGGAAATTCTCTTTCATGATCCGGTTTACCACTTCACCAAGCTCCGTCACGTAAAGGTTTTTATTTTCTTTTGCCACATATCTTCTGGCAATAATGGTGGTAATCGTTGGCGCATAGGTACTTGGGCGGCCAATTCCCTGCTCTTCCAGAGCCTTTACTAAGGATGCCTCTGTATAATGGGCTGGTGGCTGGGTAAAATGCTGGCTGCTGTCTAATTTTTCCAATGCCAGCTCCATACCAGGCTCCAGCTTGCCAATCAGGGCGTTTGACTGCTCTTTCTCGTCCTCTTCTGCATAAACCGACATAAAACCGTCAAAGGAAAGCTTCGATGCGGACAAATGGAACTCATAATCCGAAGCCTTTACCTTCACACTGACCGTATCATAAATCGCCGGCTCCATGCGGCTTGCGGTAAAACGCTTCCAGATCAGCTGATACAGGCGGAACTGGTCTCTTGGGAGAGAATCCTTTACACTTGCGGGTGTTAAGGTAATATCCGTTGGACGGATGGCCTCGTGAGCATCCTGGATCTTAGCTCCGCCTTTCTTTGCAGTCTCACCTTCAGAAACATACTTCTCGCCGTAATTCTGACCGATATAGGCTCTTGCCGCCTGATCTGCCTCTTCTGCTACACGGGTAGAATCCGTTCTCAGATACGTGATCAACGCAATGGTTCCATGTCCCTTTACCTCCACGCCCTCGTAAAGCTGCTGTGCCAGGCGCATAGTCTTCTGTGTAGAGAAATTTAAGACCTTGGATGCCTCCTGCTGCATGGTACTGGTGGTAAATGGGATTGGCGGCTTTTTGGTCCGCTCGCCATGCTTTACTTCATCCACCACATAATGAGCATTCTCCAGGTTCTTTAATATCTGATCCAGTTCTTTTTTGTTATGGATCACCACTTTTCCATCAGCTGTTCCATGGAATTTCGCAATTAAAGGTTTCTTTGCATGGCCATCTGTTAAATCAGCATCCAGATTCCAGTATTCTTCCGGAATAAATGCGTTGATCTCTTCTTCACGATCACAGATCATACGTAATGCTACAGACTGTACTCTTCCGGCGCTCAGACCGCGTTTTACCTTCGCCCACAACAGCGGGCTGATGCTGTAACCTACCATACGGTCCAGAATTCTTCTGGTCTGCTGGGCATCTACCAGATTCATATCGATCTGACGCGGAGCCTTTAAAGAAGACTTTACCGCATTCTTCGTAATCTCATTGAAGCTGATCCGGTAAACCTTTTTATCTTTTAACTCATCCAGCTTTAATGCTTTCATCAGGTGCCATGAAATTGCTTCTCCCTCACGGTCCGGGTCAGTTGCCAGATAGATCACATCTGCCTTCTTTACTTCCTTGCGAAGTCTGGCAAGCACATCACCTTTTCCCCTGATCGTAATATATTTCGGCTCAAAATCATTCTCCGGGCCAATTCCCATCTGGCTCTTTGGAAGATCTCTCACATGTCCGCCAGATGCGTCCACTTCATAATTTGTCCCCAAAAATTTTTTAATCGTCTTTACCTTTGCCGGTGACTCTACGATCACCAAATATTTTGCCATACCGACACCTCTTCAACTACTTCATGATAACTTTTTCACATAATAGTGATTAACCGGCTGCTGGATATACCCCTTGGTTTCAAGCTCCAGCAGTAAAATCATAACTTCCCCTAATGGCAAACCACTTTCTTCCACCACCTGATCAATATATTTCGGGTGGAAATCCAAGCAACTATACACCATTTTTTCATTCTTGGCAAGCCCATTCTTATTTTTTTCACGAAGTCTTAACTTTTTCCCAATCTGAAAATAGTCAAAAATGTCGTCCGGCGATGTCAAAATTCCAGCTCCCTGTTGGATCAGCTGATTGCATCCCATGCTTAAATGATCCGTGATCTGTCCAGGTACTGCATAAATCTCCTTCCCCTGTTCCAGTCCCTGTTCCACGGTGATCAGAGAACCGCTTTTTTCCCTTGCCTCAACCACGATGATCACATCAGCCAGTCCACTGATCAGACGGTTTCTCATAGGGAAATGACTGGCCATAGGCGCAGTTCCCAGTGGGAATTCTGAGATCACGCCGCCCTGCCTCTGCATCTGCTCATACAGCCTCCAATGCCCTTTGGGATAACATACATCAACACCACTGCCTAATATTGCAAAAGTCTTCCCATCGACATCTAATGCGCCCTGATGACCAGCTCCATCAATTCCCAATGCCAATCCACTGACAATCTGGATTCCGGCACTGCCAAGCTCTCTTCCTAACATTCCAGCCACCTGCATTCCGTAGCTGGTACAGTCTCTGGCGCCGATCACTGCTGCTGTAGGAATGTCATCATCCGGCAGATTCCCCTTCACATAAAGGCCAACTGGCCAGTCATAGATCTTTTTCAATCTCTCTGGATAATCACTGTCAAAAAAGGGGACAAAATGAATTCCCTTCTCAGAAAGCCGATGATATTCTTCCTGACACCTGATCAAATCCTTCTTATGCTCCTGAATTCTGACAAGATCCGCCTCCCTCAGACTTTCTTCCTGTCTCAATTGTTTTTCTTCTATATTATATATACATTCAAAGGACTGAAACCGTTCCCACATTTTCCGGATCTTGACCGCTCCCAGGGATGGTGTTTTCGTAAGCCAGTATAGATATTCGCGTTCTATTGCCAGTCGTTCTGATTCCACACTTCTTAATTGCCGTTCCAATACTTTTCCTCCAAACTGCGATATCCAATAGCTTCACATAAATGGGAATGACCGATCAGCTCCGCTCCTTCCATATCTGCGATGGTTCTCGCTACCTTTAATACTTTTCCATAGCCTCTGGCACTGAATCCTTTTTTTTGATACAACTCACGAAAAAACGCTTCTTCTCCCTTCTCCAGAACGCAGAATTTCCGGATCATCTCTCCACTCATCTCTCCATTAAAATGAATTCCAGTCCCCTGAAAACGTTCTTCCTGGATCTTCCTGACACGTTCTACACGCTTTCGGATAGTCTCTGAAGACTCCTGTTCCTTCCGACTGTTTAATTCCTCATAAGAAACAGCTGCTGCCTCAACACAGATATCAATCCGGTCACGGATCGGTTTCGACACCTTTCCAAGATAATTGTGAATCTGGTTTTCGGTACAATGGCAACGATTTCGGTCCGGGTAAAATCCGCAGGGACAAGGATTCATGGCCGCCGCAAGGATAAAATCCGCCGGAAACTCATACCTGCCATTGACTCTGGAAATAACGATCTTTCTGCTCTCCAAAGGTTCCCTTAAAATCTCAATGGCATATCTGGGAAATTCTGGAAGTTCATCTAAAAACAGGACGCCGCCACTGGCCAGTGATAATTCTCCTGGAACTGGATACTTTCCCCCTCCGGCCAATGCCTGGATGCTGCTGGAATGATGGGGACTGCGAAATGGTCGTTTTCGCATAAGGGGATGTTCTCTGGAAAGCATCCCGCATACACTGTAGATCCTGGATATTTCCAACTGTTCTTCAATACTGGCCGATGGCAGAATCGTCGGGATCCTTTCTGCAATCATGGTCTTACCGCTTCCGGCAGAACCAATATACAGGATATGATGCCTTCCAGAAACCGCCACTTCCGTAGCGCGGCGTACCAAAAACTGCCCTTGCACTTCTTTAAAATCTATCGGATACCTCTCCTGCCCTGACTCACAGCTCTCCTGCAGTATTTCTGGCAATCCCCTTCTGTCCTTCTGACTTCTTTTTCTTAATAACTCCGGCAATTCTTTCACACATTGGATACCAATCATCTGGATTCCCGGAATTATCTGTCCCTCACGCACGTTGTCCTGCGGAACAACACAAATCTTCTTACCGCACCTCTTCGCCTCCATCACCATGGACAAAACACCTCTCACCGGGCGTACTTGTCCATCTAATCCTAATTCTCCCAGCAGTACTACATCCTGAAATGCCGTACAGTCTATCACCCCATACGCACCTAATACTCCGGCTGCAATAGCCAGATCAAACGCAGTACCACTTTTCCGTACTCCAGCCGGTGATAAATTCACCGTCACTTTCTGCGGACGCAATGTAAAACCACCGTTACGAAGAGCAGTTCTTACCCGATCCTGAGCCTCTTTGACCTCTGCTGCCAGAACTCCTACCATCACAAACGCCGGAAGTCCATCACTGACATCCACTTCCACAGAAACTTCATAAGCATCGATTCCAGACAAACCAATGCCAAACACCTTGCTAAACACGCATCCTCCTTCCTGCAGCAAAAACGTTTTTTCTGTGCATGACCTGCCGATTCACCAAAATCGGCAAAATCTGCTTCCAGCACTGTATCATGCGGCATTTTCGGTTTAGAAAATGCCTGCCCATGTATAGTAACCAAAAAGCTTCTCTCTCCCACACATTTTCATGCTTCTAAAATTAATCTTCCCTGGATTTTATCTTTTGAATTCGTACAGATATATCTGAAATACGCCTGATTCGACTCGCTTGATTCTCTTTTTGAAATGATACTTTCATCATACTGGATATTTTTATAAATAGCAAGCAGGATTTTATCGTTCGTGTCTAAATCCGTTACCGTTCATGTTCTGCAACGACCTGAAACTCTGTCATATATGGCCTGAAACGAAGCGGAAGATGGTTCATCTGACATCTTGGATTGATTCTCTCCCTGATCGCAATATGTTCATGATACGTCTTCCACAAGCACTCAAAGGCATTCTGATCGTTACTGTCTTCCAGACGTTCCTTCCAGCTATCATCATCCAGCTGTACCATAAACCACGGCTGCTCCGCCTGATGCACTACAGCCTTTTTCCGTTTTTCATCGTAAATCACCCAGTTCTCTCCCCGCAACCGGTCTGCGAAGTGAGGAGCCAGAAGAACGATCACATCATTCTTCGGACCGACTGTGCCAAACAGGATTCCATCCCTGGTATTTCCAAACCGCAGAAACTCGATCAGATAATGAGCTTCATTCGATACCATTCGATCGATGCGAAAAATCTCATACACCGCTGGAATCTGAATCTGATCTACAATTTTTCTCCCATAGGTGATCGCATAGACCAGATAACGGTAAATAGCATCTGCTTTTTCCTCTTCTCCACTCAAAAAAGCCCGGTAAACCTGCTCATAAACCTGGTCTCCCGCTTTCTTACAGATCACAGAAATGACTTTTTCTGTCTTTTCTGATGTCACCTCTACTGTACGGTATTGGGCAAACATCTGGATGTTTCCCCGGTTTTCTATCTCCAGTTTTACATTGGCATGGCCTAGTTTGCTCATCCAGGCATCATACACGCCGCATAAAATACCCTCAAAGGTATCACTACAGGTAAAAATCGTCATACGTAAACTCCTTTCTCCAAGGCAAGAGAATTCTTGCAATGTTTCGTCAAAAATCTCCTGCAGACATTCCTGCACGTCCAAGAAATCCATCATCAAAAAGTGATAACTGACGGTACGCATCCGTGTGACTGATATCCCAGGCTCTTTTATGCTCCTCACTAACCAGCTGACTGGTAATAAAATCCTGGTCTATCCTGGTGGGATACATCATCTTTCCTTTACAAGTAATAAAATACACCGCCCGTTTTAACACTACCCCGATCTTCTTTAAATCCCCATAATCTAACGCCGCACCTCTCCGGGCCGCCACGATCCTCTTGGCAGACTTGACCCCAATTCCTGGAACCCGCAGAAGCGTCTGATAATCAGCCCGGTTCACCTCCACCGGAAACTGTTCTAAATGATTTAATGCCCAGTCACACTTAGGGTCCAAAAAGGCATTAAAATTCGGTCTTTTCTCATTCAAAAGCTCTCTAGCCTGAAAACCATAAAACCGCATCAGCCAGTCTGCCTGATATAACCTGTGCTCCCGCAGAAGTGGCGGGCCTCCAGGAATCACAGGAAGCAGGCTGTCCTCATTGACCCGGACAAATGCAGAATAATACACTCTTTTCAAATCAAAGCGCTGATATAAAGCCTCTGCAATGGTGATCATCTGATAATCGCTCTCTGGTGTTGCACCGACAATCATCTGAGTACTCTGCCCTGCCGGTGCAAATGTTCTCTGTCCTCGGTATGGCACGATCTCCTGCTGCCGGATCTTCCCACTGATCTGTTTCATGGGTGACAAAATCCGTTCCCTGGTTTTTCCAGGCGCTAATTTCTTCAATCCCTCTGCTGTGGGAAGTTCCATATTAATGCTGACACGATCAGCCAGAAGACCAATCTGTTCCACCAATACCGGGTCCGCCCCTGGGATCACTTTCATATGGATATATCCGTTAAACCGATACTCATTTCTCAATTTCCACAAAGTCTGATACAGCAGATCCATGGTATAGTCCGGACTTTTTAACACACCGGAACTCAAGAACAGTCCCTCAATATAGTTTCTTCGATAAAATTCCATAGTCAGATGACATACTTCATCTGGAGTAAAAGAAGTCCGCACCACATCATTCGACCGACGATTAATGCAATAACGGCAGTCATAGATGCACTGGTTGGTAAACAGTATCTTTAACAACGAGATACATCTGCCATCTGCCGCAAAGCTGTGACAAATTCCTGGTGATACTGTGTTCCCCAGCATCCCGGCTTTTCCCCGCCTCTGGGAGCCGCTGGATGAGCAGGACACATCATACTTGGCTGCATCTGCCAGAATTCCTAATTTTTCTTGTAATGACATCCCTTCCTGTATTAACATCTTCCTCCAGTTTTCCTCCACTTTCCTCCAGTTTCGTCATTCCCCGCCATTTATATATCGAACATGTGTTTGTTTTTCTCTGTTATCAGCATATCACAGTTCCATGCATTTTGCAAGTCGCTTTCGAACATTTGTTCCTTTGCATTTTTTGTATTATAAAAAGATTTTCCCGTAAGTTAGATTTTCTCGTACACAAAAAAAGAACGGCCAGTTTCCCAGCCGTTCTCATTCTACTGTATTATGTTTGAATTTTCGTACCTGTTCAGCACCTTCACAGTCACGAATTCTTATTCTTCGTATCCTTCCGGATTATTCTTCTGCCATCTCCATGCATCCTCGCACATCTCACGAATACCGCGTTTTGCCTTCCAGCCAAGCTCTTTCTCTGCTTTAGATGGATCTGCATAACATGCCGGTACATCTCCAGCTCTTCTGTCTTTGAACACATAGTTGATCTTCAGATTATTCGCTTCTTCGAAGGCATTGATCACATCCAGAACACTATAACCGGTTCCGGTTCCTAAATTGTAGATCCAGACACCACCCTGTTCCGCTTTTAACTTTTCAAGCGCTTTTACATGACCATCTGCCAGGTCTACTACATGGATATAGTCTCTTACACAAGTTCCATCTGGTGTATCATAGTCATTACCAAAGACACCTAAACATACCAGCTTGCCAACTGCCACCTGGGTAATATATGGAAGCAGATTGTTCGGAATGCCTTTTGGATTCTCACCGATCCGTCCGGACTTGTGTGCACCGATCGGATTGAAATAACGAAGCAGCATGATCTGCCACTCCGGATCTGCTGTATGTAAATCTGTTAAAATCTGCTCCAGCATACCTTTGGTACGTCCATATGGGTTCGTGATCTCGCCCTTTGGACACTCCTCCGTGATCGGAACAAATGCAGGATTGCCATATACAGTTGCGGAAGAACTAAATACGATGCTCTTTACTCCGTGTTTTCTCATCTCATCACACAGGATCAGGGTTCCTGTAATGTTGTTATGATAATATTCCAGAGGCTTGTACACCGATTCTCCTACTGCTTTTAAACCTGCAAAATGGATTACCGCTTCAATCTTTTCATTATCAAATACATTCTTTACAGCTGCCTGATCCAGCAGATCTACCTCATAGAATGTTAATTTTTTCCCTGTGATCTCCTCTACACGTTTCAGAGATTCCTTGCATGAATTGCAGAGATTATCGATGACTACCACATCATAACCTGCATTCAGAAGCTCAATACAAGTATGACTGCCAATATAACCGGCTCCGCCTGTTACTAAAATTGCCATAGCTTCATCCTCCTGATCTAATATAAGTTATAACCGTTCTATAGGTCTCCACATGTTCTGTTCTGACCATAAAACACGAACATGAAATATAACAGGACCTACCCTTATATTATATAAGGGCAGATCCTGTTTTACAATGTCTTTTTCGTAGCTTTATTTGCACAATTTTTTGAACTCATCTGCTACGAACTGTACCTGGGTACCGATGATAACCTGTACAGAAGTTTTGCTTGGGCGGATCACGCCTGCAACACCCGCAGATTTGATCACTTTTTCGTCTACCTTGGTATAATCCTTGATCTCAAGGCGAAGTCTTGTGATACAGTTATCGATAGAGGTTACGTTAGAAGCACCGCCAACACCCTCTAATACGATCTTAGCAACTGCTGTGTAGTCATCATTTGCTAAGGTGACCTTCAGTTCATCTGCATCATCATCCTCACGTCCTGGAGTCTTTAAGTTGAACTTTGTGATCAGTACGGTAAATACTACATAGTACAGAACGCCAACTGCCAGACCAACCGGGATCAGCAGCCATGGATTCTCTGCCAGTGGAGTGAAGGAGCTCAGTACCATATCAACTGCACCACCGGAGAAGGAGAAGCCTGCACGGATCGGAAGCGCTACAGTGATTGCTGCTGTTACACCTGCTAATAAAGCATGTACTACATACAGACCTGGAGCCAGGAACATGAAGGAGAACTCGATTGGCTCGGTAACACCGGTAAAGAAAGAACAGAATGCTGCGGACGCTAACAGTCCATATACCATTTTCTTTTTACCAGGTTTTGCAGTTTTGTACATAGCAAGACAAGCTGCTGGAAGACCAAACATCATGAATGGGAAGAATCCGGTCATATACATACCAGTCTGTCCATAAACACCTGTGTTGCCCCAGAAATTACTTAAGTCACTGATTCCGGCTACGTCAAACCAGAATACAGAGTTTAATGCATGATGCAGACCAAATGGGATCAGCAGACGGTTGAAGAATGCGTAGATACCTGCTCCAATCGCGCCCATGCCGATAAATGCCTCGCCCATGCTTACCAGACCGCCGTATACTAACGGCCAGATGAAGAACAGGATCAGTGCTGCCAGGATGGAATACAGTGCGGTAAAGATCGCAACTGCACGCTTGCCACTGAAGAATGCCAGAGCATCCGGAAGTTTAACCGTTCTGTACTTGTTGTAGCAGTAGGAACCAATCAGACCGGATAAAATACCAACGAACTGGTTCACGATCTTAGCAAATGCAGGAGCTGCTTCCTTACCGGTAATTCCGGCAACAGCGCCGCTGCTCAACAGAGTCGTGATCATGTACATGGATACCAGACCTGCAAGACCTGCAGTACCATCGTTATCCTGAGCCATACCAACTGCAACACCTACAGCGAATAACCAGGACATGTTATCGATCAAAGCGCCGCCTGCTTTGATCAGGAACAGACCGATAGAATAAGATAATCCTCCGGCAGTAAATCCCTGAACCTCACCAGCCATCGCTGCTGGTGCCAGGATGTATCCGATACCCATCAGGATACCACATACAGGCAGACACGCTACCGGAAGCATCAAGGACTTACCTAGTTTTTGAAAAAACTTCATCATAAAACAAAACCCCTTTCTTTGGACTTGCGCCCCATTTATTTATTTGAACCGTTCCCCTAACGGATTCAAACCGCATCTTACTGCAGGATCTCCAGAACCGCATCCAACGCCTCTGTTTCTTCCCTGCCTTCTGAAATGATCTCGATCCAGTCCCCACAATCCGCATTCAGAGCCATCACTTCCAGGATCTGGTCCGCAGCTGCTTCCCGTTCTCCCAACCGGAGACAGACTTTCACATCCCGCTGTCTCACAGCCATGCAGATCTGCACAGAATTCCTTGCATGGAGTCCCTCTGGATCCTTTAACTGTATTTTTCTATATGTCATCCCCTCTGTCCTACAACTCGATTACAGGATCCTGCGCTTTCACTTCCATGCCCGTATGACATACCATATTCGGAAAATCCGGTGTATTGCAGATGATCACTGGTGTAGTCACATCATATCCTGCGTCTTTTACTTTCTCTAAATCCACCGTCACGAGAAGATCTCCCGCTTTTACCCGGTCTCCCTGCTTTACATGGGCCTCGAAATACTCTCCTTTCAGATTCACCGTATCCAGACCAATATGGACGATCAGCTCCGCCCCATTATCCGCCTTGATGCTGACTGCATGTTTGGTCTCAAACATCACCACAACCTCTCCGGATGCCGGAGCTACGATCCGTCCTTCTGACGGGATCACTGCTACACCTTTTCCCAAAATCTCCTGGCTGAATGTAGGATCTGCCACCTGGCTCATAGGAATCACTTTTCCAGAAACCGGAGCTAAGATCTCTTTTTTTTCAGCTCCTCCTAAAAACTTCTTCAATGCGCTAAACATCTGTTTATTCTCCTTTCTGTGTTCTGACCCGCTTTAAATGAACTGCCAGATAGGCCACTTCCTCTTCCGATACCTGATGTCCATAGGTCTTTTCAATATATTCTTTTACCTTTCTGCTGCACTGGTATTCCTCTGGATAGATCTGCTCGATCATTCCAGGGAATTCTGACACCCCGGTGTCATCATCAATCGTTTCACTGGTATAGATCCTCTGTGCCAGAAAACGCAGATGCGTGATCAGTCTCTCATAGCTGAGAGAAGTCTCATCCAGTTCCATCTGAAAATATTCCCGGACCAGATCCAGGACATCCTGAATGATCCTGGTAATATCAATCGTGTCCCGCATCTTCGTGTTGTACTCTGCGTTCACAATATGAAGCGCGATTGATGCCGCCTCATCCACAGGAAACGCAATTCCAAGACGCCGTTCAATCAAATCCAATGCAAAGGTTCCAATCATGTACTCTTCTTTATAGAAAGCCCGGACTTCCCGCAAAAGCGGGTTACCAAACAGCATATGATCCTGAAACCGTTCAATGGCGAAATTGATATGATCCGTCAGAGTCAGGTAAATGTTAGGACTCAGTTTTTTATTCAATACCCCTTTTGCGTACTGGATCACTTCTGTGGAAATCTGAAGGCGCTCCGGTGGAAGGCTGGCTACCAGATTTTTGAACTGATCCATAGAGCTTGGGTTGTCCAGCCGGAATACCTTCTCAATCTGTTCCTCTGGAATCGTCATCCCATGACGCATCTGAAACCCTACGCCCTTCCCCATAACCACAACTTCTGTCCCATTTTCTTCGACGGCACTGACTACATTATTGTTAATTACCCGATCAATCCTCATTCCCAATGCCCCATATCTTTCCGATTCAACGTCTATCATGAAAAAAACCAATCTTAAATCAATATCCCTACCTAAATATCGACTCAAAATTGGTTTTGCCTGCTTACCAGTAACAATCCGAACTATTCATTTCTCTTTCGTACAGTTAAAATTTATCATAGCTTTTGACAAATGTCAACCTTTTCTTTATTTTTCTTTTGTATATTTTTTATAAAAATTTTATACTTTTCTCATTTCCTTCCCTATTTTCTCTAATCCCCGTTTTTCGATCCGGCTGATATAAGATCTGGACAGGCCCATGGCCTGCGCAATCTCCCGCTGAGTATACTCTTTTCCGCCAAACAGCCCATAACGCATCCGCACCACCTGCTTCTCATTGTCATTTAAACAGGTCTTATATGCCTGATACAGCTCTCTCACATCCTGGTCCAGAATCATCTGTTCCAGAACATCTTCATTTTCCATCTGGATCACATCCACCAGGTGAATGGATTCTCCATCTTTGTCCACGCCGATCGGTTCATAAAGGGATACCTCCCTGGAATACTTTTTGTGCGACCGCAAAAGCATCAGGATCTCATTTTCCACACATTTGGCAGCATAGGTCGCCAGCCTGGAACCACGGTCTGGTTTAAAGGTATTGACCGCCTTGATCAGCCCAATGGTCCCCACCGAAAGCAGATCTTCCGTATCATAATCGGTATATTGGTATTTTTTGACCACATGGGCCACCAGACGCATATTATGTTCTATTAAAAGCCTGCGGGCTTCCTGGTCGCCCTCTTTTAAGCGTTCCAGGCATTCCCGCTCTTTTGCAGGTGTCAGTGGATTCGGAAAGGTTTTCAAAGAAAGCCACCTAAAAGCTAAACTTAATGTAGTTTATGCTTCTTTTGATTTTCCAGTGCCTTTCCAGTATGGATTTCCCTGGCTGCAGCTCCAAAAACATGTTATAATGCAGATGTACTGACGGAAGATCAGCCGCAAAAACAACTGCAGATATGTCTCCGAGAGCGTATGCTTATCACCAGGAGGAAATGTCATGGAAACACGGGTTGCCGTTATGAGTATTATTGTGGAAAATCAGGATTCCGTGGAGCGGTTAAATGGTCTGCTCCACGATTACGGAGAATATATCATCGGGCGGATGGGAATTCCTTACCGTCAGAAGAAGATCAACATTTTATCGGTCGCCCTGGACGCACCTCAGGACACCATCTCCGCCCTGGCCGGTAAATTAGGCAATTTAAAAGGAGTAAGCGTCAAAACCGCCTACTCCCATGTCACAGGTCAGGAGAATGAAGCCTGACCTGTTTAGTGATGGAACAGCCGGATTCCGGTAAACGCCATCGCCATACCATACTTATCACAGGTCTCGATCACGTTGTCATCACGGACGGAACCGCCTGGCTGGGCGATGTATTTCACACCGCTCTTATATGCCCGGTCGATGTTATCGCCGAATGGGAAGAACGCGTCAGAGCCTAATGCCACATCAGTCATCTGATCTAACCAGGCACGTTTCTCTTCTCTGGTAAATACCGGAGGCTTCACCTTAAATACTTTCTCCCATGCGCCGTCTGCCAGCACATCCATATATTCTTCACCAATATAAACATCAATGGCATTGTCACGGTCCGCTCTCTTAATTCCATCTACAAACTGTAAAGAAAGCACCTGCGGAGCCTGGCGTAAGAACCAGTTATCTGCCTTATTGCCTGCCAGTCTGGTACAATGGACTCTGGACTGCTGTCCTGCGCCGATGCCGATAGCCTGTCCGTCCTTCACGTAGCAGACAGAGTTGGACTGGGTATATTTTAAGGTGATCAGGGAAATCAGCAGATCGATCTTTGCTTCCTCCGGAATTTTCTTATTCTCCGTTACCACGTTATTTAACAGTTCTTTGTTGATATCCAGCTCATTTCTTCCCTGCTCAAATACCACGCCGAATACCTGTTTGTGCTCGATCGGCTCCGGAACATAAGTCTCATCCATCTGGATCACACAGTAATTGCCATTTTTCTTCGCTTTCAGGATCTCTAATGCCTCCGGCTCATAGCCAGGAGCAATGACACCGTCAGAAACCTCTCTCTTGATCAGCTTCGCTGTATCCACATCACACACATCGGACAAGGAAATGAAATCTCCAAAGGAGGACATCCGGTCTGCACCTCTTGCTCTTGCGTAAGCGCTTGCCAACGGTGATAAATCACCCATATCATCTACCCAGTAGATCTTCGCTAAGGTCTCAGTTAAAGGCAGGCCAACCGCTGCGCCAGCCGGGGAAACATGCTTAAAAGAAGCGGCTGCCGGAAGTCCGGTGGCTTTTTTCAACTCCCTGACCAACTGCCAGCCATTGAAAGCATCCAGAAAATTGATATATCCCGGGCGGCCGCTCAAGACCTTGATCGGCAGGTCTTTTCCATCATTCATAAAGATCCGCGCAGGTTTCTGATTTGGGTTACAGCCATATTTTAATTCCAGTTCATTCATTTGTAATCTCCCTTCTTAACAGTTCTTATTGATGATCCGGCTCTCATAAATACCGGTTTCGATGTCAATGTAACGGACAAATAAAGAAACTTTATTGTCTGGATTCAGGTTCTCCCATACTGCCTTGGCAAACTCATCGATCTCGCCAGAGATAGCAACCACCTTCGGCTCTCCCTCAAAACTTGGCAGCGGATTGCCATCGTGCATATAAGTATGGATAAAACGGCCCTGTCCAGCCTTTGGATTCTCGTAAGCGTAAGTATAGCGGTTGCAGGACTGCGGATCGCCGTCATCGCTCTTTAAGATGGACATGGCAAAATTATATCTGCCATTCTCAATATGCATGATACCAGAGATCCGTGGGGTGTAATTCGGACCGTCCGGCTCAAATTCCCGGCTTCTTAAGGACTGCTCAAAGGTAAGCTGCTTGTCCATGCCTTCATAAATGGTATCCGTCTGATCACCATTCGTAACGATGGTCTTGTTGCCAAGGACCCGCACCGGAGCATAAATGATCAGACTTGGATCGGTTAATTTGGATGGATCAAATGCCTGAGTCCGGATGCCTGCCCCGTCCTCAACAAACACACGGTTGCGGCTGTTCTCGCTTCTGCCCATGATAAAGTAAGCAGTCACTGCCTTTTTGCCGTCTGGCGTCCTGCCAATGACGATTCCTCTTCCCGGATATGCGTTGCCGCGTAACTCCTCTGCCAGATTTAAAATTTTCATAACTGTTCTCCTTTTCCTGCCGCAAAAAAACCGCCTGGGCATCACAAAATAACGGTGCCCAGGCGGTCGGCTTTTTTACTACGTGCTCCCCTGTGGTTACCCACGAATCCGCCAGTCGCACGCTCTTAGCCTTATGATATATTATTTATTTTAATTTTTCAAGTACTACTTTTTAGTTTTACTTATTAATTTTACTTATCAGCGGACTGACACAACTGCGCCCGCAGGTCACCCACGCATTACTGTTCACGCATTACGCAAACAACAGCGCGCAAACAGTTACATCCGCTCTCTTTCTATTCGTTGCGGATAGCCGCCAACGGACTTAAATGCATCGCCCGTAAGGACGGGAAGAATCCTGCTGCCATACCCACGAAAATGGCAAACACAACAGCCGCCGCTGCAAGCCACAAAGGAATTCGGGAAATATCGCCCGCCTGTCCGGTCATGATCTGGCCGATGCCCAGGAAGTGGTTCATGATGAACCCGATTCCATAACTGATGGCCACACCGATCACTCCGCCCATAAATCCGATAAATCCGGATTCCAGCAGGAACATATTGCGGATGGTTCGCAGATCACATCCCAGTACCTTGATGACGCCGATTTCTTTGGTACGTTCATAGATGGACATCATCATCGTATTGGCGATACCAATGGCTGCTACAAACAGGGAGATGGCTCCGATGCCGCCCAGCACCAGCTGGATCATATTGTATGTCTGCTGGGACTGCTCGATCCATTCCATCTGGCTGTTGGCCTGGAATCCCATATCTGTAATGGCTTTCTGGACTGCAGTAACATTTTCCATATCATCCACATACACATATGCCTGATTATAAATAAAATAGGAATATGGTTTTCCTTTTTTGTTGGTTGGCTGACCCGGGATCGGATTCTTCTTATAAATCTTCTTTAACTGGGTCTTCAGCTGGTCGATATCCGTGTAAACGCCATAGGCATAGGAATTATAGTCATCAATGCCGCCCTCTACTACACCTGCCGTCCTGATCAGATATTTTTTCGGCGCCTTCACCGGCGTTCCATCGCCGCTTCCGCCACTCCGCGACTGATAATAAGCATCGGTATCGAAGATCACAAACATCGGCTTATTCATATAGTCAATATCTGGCAGTTCCTGGGTATCCCAATAGCCCTTTCCCGTCTTACTGTTCTGGAACCACTGGACAACCGCGTTTCCATAGATAAATTCCATCTCCGTACTCTTCGGATCCGGCAGCTTTCCCTGCCCCAGTGGTATCTGCTCCATAAACTCCCTGGTCACACCATTGATACTGGTATTGGTCTCATAGACACCCTGTTTTAAAATCACATTGGTCTCCAGCACCGGGGAGGCGCTGGTCACATGGGGAATCCGCAGGAATTCCTTCACTGTATCATCGGTAAGATACAGTGGATTGTCGTTGGTCCCATTATTTCCATTATTTCCATAATTATAAATTTCAATGGCCGTCATGCTCCCATAGGAAGAATACATCTCCATCATCAGCGCATTTAAGCCAATTCCCAAAGACACCATGACTACCACAGAAGCCGTTCCGATGACAACGCCAAGCACCGTCAGGGCTGTACGGACCTTTCTTCTGCGGAGGTTATTGATGCTCATGGTCAGAAGATCAAGAAATCTCATCGTCTACATCCTCTTCCTGTGAAGCTTTTTTCTTCTTTTTCTTTACTACCACCACGGTTATGGCCGCTACTGCCAGAACTGCCGCTGCAGGAATGATGAATTTCAGATATTTCTGGATTCCTGCTGGCTCCTGGTCAACGGTATCATCGAAGTTTCCTGCATCCATGTCCATATCACTGTAGTCCATGGGCTCTGTCACATACAGGTTCAGTTCCTTCTCGATCGGCTCCTGCTGAATACCATTTTCATCCTCATAGGTGATCAGAATCTTCACCTTCCCGTCATCGGTGGTTGCTGCTGCGCCAGTCACCATCACATCCACATTGCCTGTCTCACCTGGCTTAATGTTGCCTACATACGTATCAATCGGCACGATGGAATCTGCCTGGAATGCCACAGTCACATTATAAAGGATCACACGGCCCGTATTATTGATCGGGAACATAATGTTGCTCTCATTCCCCACTTCCATGCTGGACGGCATGACTTCGATGGTTCCTGTATTCAGCCGGGCAATCTGTTTTAACGGGATATCAATGCTGACCGTCTCTGAAGCATTCTTAAATTCCGGGCTGTCGTAGGTTTCCTTGATATTCAGCGCATAAGAACGCTGGTCGATCCCCGCCTTGGACTGCATATCGATCTTTAACTCTGTCACCTCACCTGCCCCCAGGGAATTCACTACCACAGAGCTGGAGCCGGAAGCAGTCGTAAATACTGCACTGTCACTGACCTTCTCCGATTCCAGGGAGAATAAAATGTTGCTGGCACCAATGCTGGAAGATGCATTCTTCATCCGCAGGATCAGCTGGAAATTCTCTCCGGCAACAATATCCTTCGGTATTGTTTCAAAGCTGTCTACTACAAGACGGGCCTTGGTACGGTCATTCTCATTGAAATCCTTAGAAGCGTCCTCTTTTTCCTTATTCTTCACATGAACCCAGAACTCTTCTTCTATTTTCTGGAGATCTCCTGTAGCTGTCTCCCGATATGTAATCTCAAATTTTAACGGATAGTATCCGGTGTAGGCATCGGAACGGATCGCAAAGCTGTATGGCATCGATACTGTTTCACCGGCAGCGATCTTTTCGTATTTCCGGTCATAATTGCCTTCGTTAATGGCAAATGGAAACTCGTTGCTGTCCTTGCTGAGTACCATGGAAGCAGTCACATCCCTGGCCTCGGAAATACCGGAGTTGCGCATATTGATGGCAAAATCCATCACGTTGGGATAATCACCGTATGGGGTTGCCTGGCCTTCACCAAGGGTAAAGGAAATCTGGCGGTCCGGATCATTATCCTTATCGTTGGCACCTGGTTTCGTGACCCAGATCAGGACCTCACCGTAGGCAATGGCCTGTCTGGAATCTCCAGACTTGCTGTAGATCGCGATGGGAACAGAATAGTAACCTTCCGAAAGATCAGCCCTCACTCTGGCTGTCAAAGAAGCATTTTTCTCTTTTCCGGCTTGCACAGTTCCCAGCGTTGTTGTTTTAAAGGTATTTTCTGTAATTTCAAATGGAAATACATAATCACCATCAATAGCATCCGGTTTTGACATGGTAAAATCCTGCTCTTCGATTCCAACCACTACGTTTTCCCAGTCCCCACCGCTCTCATTTCTCACAACGAAATTGATATTCATACTTCTTCCAATTTTTCCTTTGGAAATGGATTTTGTCACAATCTCATCGCTATTATTGTTCATGGGTGATGCCATCGCCGTCATCGGCCCCATCGCCCCCGTCAGCCCGCTCACCGGAACCGCTGTCGCCATCATTGCCGCCATTGCCATGGTCAGCCCCTGTTTCCATAACTTTTTCATCTTCTTTTTTCTCCTCCAGATCATCTTCATGATGTAACTCTTCTATTTTAAATATCTTTCCATCTACAATATGGAACAGCCGGTCGGCATAGGATGCCAGGTGATTGTCATGGGTTACCATGATTAACGTCTGCTGCTGTTCCCTCACGATCCGCCGCATCAGCTTCAGGATCTCCATAGTCGTCTTGGAATCCAGATTTCCTGTAGGCTCATCCGCAAAAATAATCCTGGGATTCACCGCCAGAGCCCTCGCAATGCCCACTCGCTGCTGCTGTCCGCCGGACATGGCATTGGCCATGTGGTACATCTGTTTTTCCAGTCCCACCAGCTTTAAGTATTTCTCCGCAATGGCATTCCGCTCCTTCTTCGCCATGCCACGGAATGACAGAGGCAGGGCCACATTTTCCACGGCATTCAGCGTCTTTAACAGGTTGTAGGACTGAAAAATAAATCCCACGCGCTTCCGCCTGAACTCTACCAGCTGATTCTCTGTCATATGCTCGATATGGATCTTATCAATGATGATCTCACCTTTGGTCGGCTTCTCCAGTCCGGCTAACATATTTAATAACGTAGATTTACCTGAACCGGACGGACCAACGATGGCACAGAACTCTCCTTTGTTGATGGTAAAATCCACCCCATCCAGCGCATGGACCCTGGTATCGCCTACCTTATAGATCTTATATAGATTTTTTACTTCAATGATCGGAACCGCCAATGCGAATCCCTCCTTCAAATTGTGTCTATTTTGTGTCTTTTTTCTGCTTCTATGATACACGATAAACTGCTTTCTGTCCCGTCATTAATTCTTACAGTTTCTTACGGTTTCCTATAGGTCATTTTGTTTCCCCCCGAAATCTTCAAAAACTTTTGTATTTTTAGAAAAAATACATTTCAGCTACTTGTCGAAATAAAAATTTATGCTATAGTAAAGCTGAACGTTATTCTTAGGAAAATGTATCAACGACAAGTCTGACGCATCCTCGCGGCAGCAAATCTTTTACTTTACAGGATCAAAGTGACCTGTGCGGACCGTCTGTGGCTGCAACTGGTGGAAAATTTCCTGTGATTTTTATATTTCTGCTTGTATACGATTGTCTTGTTTGTATACAAAATGCAGGATTCTGTTTTGATCTGTCAGATTCATTCGTAAGCGTTTCGTTCATTGTAATCCCCATTATTTCTATTATTATATAAGAGCTGAAAAACAGGGGAACACCCATAGGTGCCGTTTTATCAGACAAAAAGGAGAAAACAATGAAAAACTCAACTGTAACTATGACCCGCACCCGGATCTTATTCATGACCAAGCTTGCTCTGATGGTGGCCATCATCGTGATCATGGCATTCTCACCCCTTGGATACTTAAGAACTCCGGGACTTACCATTACATTCCTGACTGTTCCTGTAGCAGTGGGCGCCATCATCTTAGGACCGGCAGCCGGAGCAGTCTGCGGCGCAGCATTTGGCTGTACCAGCATCGCTATGGCCATGACCGGTGGTTCCGCATTCAGTGCGGCTCTGCTGCAGATCAACCCATTTGGCCTGTTATTTACCTTACTGGTTCCACGTATCTTAGAAGGCTGGTTATGCGGTCTGGTATTCCAGGCAGTAAAGAAGTTTTCCAAAAATGGTGCGTACATCACTGCCAGTCTGGCATGCCCAGTATTAAATACCGTGTTATTTATGAGTTCCCTGGTGCTGTTCTTCTACCGCACCGATTATATCCAGAGCCTGGCTTCCAAATTAGGCGCGGCAAACCCATTTATTTTCGTGGTTCTGTTTGTGGGACTGCAGGGTCTGATCGAGGCTGTGGTATGTACCTTCTTAGCAAGTGCTGTTTCCAGAGGACTGGCCGCTGCTTTGAAGCAGTAATGGCTCAGGTTCACAAAAATATCTGTTCATTTACAATTTTTGGCGGAGTGTCTGGCAGTGGCCGGATATTCCGCCAGCTTACTTTCAGGAGGATTGATCGATGAAATTATTCCAAAGCTTAAAAGAAATCCCTATCACTGCCCTTCCCGGTCTCCGCATTGGTAATGCCCAGAACTACGAGGCCATGACCGGCGTTACCGTCCTGCTCTTTGATCAGGGAGCCAAAGTGGGCGTGGACATCAGCGGCGGCGGCCCTGCCTCCCGTGAGACGCCGCTGGCAAGCCCATTGACTGCCGATAATCCTATCAATGCCATCGTCTTATCCGGCGGCTCCGCTTACGGCCTGGCAGCCAGTGACGGTGTGATGCGGTATCTGGAGGAACATGGGATTGGCTATGAGACCGGATTCGCCAAGGTTCCGCTAGTGCTTCAGTCCTGCATCTATGATCTGGGGATCGGACGGGCAGACATCCGTCCTGACGCAGCCATGGGATACGCAGCCTGTGTGGACGCCGAGAAAAACCACCCCATTTCCGGTATCATCGGCGGAGGCTGCGGCGCCAGCGTAGGCAAAATCTGCGGACGGGAAAATGCCACAAAAACCGGACTTGGCATCTATGCTGTATCTGCCGGAGATCTGATGGTCGCCGCTGTCGTGGTACTGAATGCCTTAGGTGACATCTATGACCCTTCTACCGGCATGCAGATCGCCGGACCAAGGAAACCAGATGAAAGCGGTTTTTATGATAGCCGGGAAGAGTTTTATAAGCTGATCCAGCAAACGGATCTTTTTACCGGAAAAGGCGGCAACACCACCATCAGCGCCATCATCACCAATGGCCGCTTCTCCAAAGCAGAATTAAACAAACTGGCATCCATGACCCGCTGTGCCTATGCCCGCTGTATCAACCCGGTGGGAACCATGGCAGACGGAGATTCCATTTATGCCGCCTCCATCGGAAATGTCCCGGCGGATCTCAATATGACCGGAACTTTAGCCGCTGAAGTCATGACAGAAGCCATCCAGATCGCAGTCAAAGCTGCCAGGGATCTTCCGAAGTAACTGCTCAGAATTCCCTTTCCCTACCCGGGACTCCAAACGTTTCCGCACCTGGTCACCGGAATTGAATCTATTGTTTCACAAAATTAACAAAATTTAAAGAATTTTATTAGCATATTTCATAAAAAAAGCTCTGGTATTTTTGGTCGATTTCCTATATAATAAGGGGAAATGAAAAGAAGGGAGTTTGCTATGAGACATCTGTTAAACCCACTGGATTTCTCTGTGGAAGAAATTGACCAATTACTGAACTTAGCCACCGATATTGAGCATAATCCAAAGAAATACGCTCATGTATGTGACGGAAAGAAAATCGCAACTTTATTTTATGAGCCAAGCACACGTACTCGTTTGAGTTTTGAAGCCGCTATGTTAAATTTAGGTGGTAGTGTTCTTGGCTTTTCTTCTGCCTCTTCAAGCTCTGCTGCAAAGGGCGAAAGTGTAGCTGATACCATCCGCATGGTTTCCTGCTATGCTGATATCTGTGCAATGCGTCATCCAAAAGAAGGCGCTCCGTTAGTCGCTTCCATGCATTCCAGCATTCCGGTCATCAACGCAGGTGACGGCGGTCATCAGCATCCAAGCCAGACCCTCACTGATTTAATGACCATTCATTCCTTACTTGGCCGTTTAAGCGGTATGACCGTTGGTTTATGCGGCGATTTAAAATTCGGACGTACTGTTCATTCCCTGATCAGCGCCCTGGTACGCTATCCGGACATCAAATTCGTCCTGATTTCCCCACCAGAGCTACGGATTCCTGAATATATCCGTGAAGATGTTTTAAGAGCGAACAATATTGAATTCAGGGAAGTCGGAAACTTAGACGAGGCGATGCCAGAACTGGATATCCTCTACATGACCCGTGTGCAGAAGGAACGTTTTTTCAACGAAGACGATTACATCCGTTTAAAAGACTGCTATATCCTGAACAAGGAGAAAATGAAACTGGCAAAGGAGAAAATGTTCGTTCTTCATCCACTGCCACGTGTCAACGAGATTTCCGTCGAAGTCGATGATGATCCAAGAGCTGCTTATTTCCGCCAGGTACAGTACGGCGTTTATGTAAGAATGGCACTGATCATGACATTACTGGAGGTAGAAAAACCATGTTAAATATCAGCGGATTAAATGAAGGTATCGTTCTGGACCATATTCAGGCCGGCAAAAGCCTGGATATCTACTATCACTTAGGTCTTGACAAACTGGACTGTCAGGTGGCAATCATCAAAAATGCCCGCAGTAATAAGATGGGCCGCAAAGACATCATTAAGATCGAAGGACCGATGGAGAACATCGACCTGGATATTTTAGGTTACATCGATCACAACATCACCGTTAATATTATCCGTGGCGATCATATCGTTGAGAAAAAAGCATTAAAACTGCCGCAGAAGATCACCAATGTGATCCGCTGTAAAAACCCACGCTGCATCACTTCCATCGAGCAGGAGCTTCCAGATGTTTTCTATCTGGCAGATGAGAAGACCGAAACTTACCGGTGCATGTACTGCGAAGAAAAATATAATAAGAACGTGTAAGACACTCAAAGGGATTGTGTACCAGACGCAATCCCTTTTTCATGTCAAAATGTCAAAATCTCAAATCTTCAAAATCTGCCGCTGGCAGTTGCTGCCAAATATTAGGCAATAAAATAGTGCATATTGATCAAATAATTCAATCAATATACACTATTTTTAATTTTATTATCAATTCATATTTTCGATCTATCCCGCCACTTCGTGGCCACGGAAATCACTTAGCGGACGATCATTGCCTCACGTCCTGCGCCGGTTCCGATGAACTTCACTGGTGTCTTGATATATTCCTCAATGAAGTTAATATATGCCTTTGCATTCTCTGGAAGATCTTCAAAGGTCTTGCATCCGGACAGATCGCCAAAGTTACCATCAAACTCTTTATATACTGGTTTGCAGTTCTCTAAGAACTTTAAGTTCGTAGAGAAATCTTCTGTCTGTACACCGTTGCAGTCATAAGCCACGCAAACTTTGATTTTATCAAATTTACCGATGGTATCTAAGTGGTTCACGGAAATTCCAGTTAAACCATTCAGACGTTTTGCGTATTTTAAGGTTACCAGATCCAGCCATCCACAGCGTCTCGGTCTTCCGCTTACAGTGCCATACTCATGACCCAGCTCACGGATCCGGTCGCCGGTTGCGTCTAACAGCTCTGTTACGAATGGACCCTCGCCTACACGGCTGGAGTAAGCCTTGATGATACCATATACATTACCGATATCAGATGCGCTGAGACCGGTTCCTGTGATGATACCGCCGATGGTTGGGTTGGAAGAAGTTACGAATGGATAAGAACCAAAGTCAATATCCAGCAGAGTCGCCTGAGCGCCCTCTACGATAACTTTCTTATCCGCTTCCAGTGCCTTGTGCAGATAAGTTACCGTATCACATACGAATGGCTTTAACTGCTCTGCATATTCGCTGTAAGTCTGATAGATTTTTTCAAAATCCAGTTCTTCATCAACTGTGGTGTCCTCTGGATCATAGAATTTTACCAGTGCTTTTCTGGATTCTACCAGTTCCTCTAAACGGCTTTTAAAATGATCTGCATACAGATCTTCCACTCTCAGGCCTGCGCGCTCATACTTATCACAGTAAGCTGGTCCGATTCCCCTTCCGGTGGTACCGATCTTAGATGCCTTTCTTGCCTTCTCTAAGGCACGATCCAATAAGCGGTGATATGGCAGGATCACATGGGTCTTATCGCTGATCTTTAAATGATTATCAATATCATATCCGTGCTCTTTTAAGTTCTCGATCTCTTTTAAAAGAACTGCCGGATTCATCACAACGCCGTTGCCGATTACGCCAATGGTATGACCAGACAGAATTCCTGACGGAATCAGACGCATCGCGTATTTTACTCCGTTTACTTCAATGGTATGGCCAGCGTTATCACCACCAGTTGCGCGAACTGCAATATCCGCATCGCCTGCAAGATAATCGATTACTTTGCCTTTTCCTTCATCACCATAAAAACATCCAATCACTACATCTACTTTTGACATAATCAGTCTCCTTTGTTGTACTGCTACCCTAACTGTTATATTTACGAGTAAGACGATAAGCCGGGTTATGTCGTTGGATGGTCATCTATCTAGTCCTGATGTCACCACCAGGCTCAAGCGACCTACCCGAAAGCAGACGGGCCGCCTTATGCTTTCTGTTCGGTCTTGCTTCGAATGAGGTTTACATGTGCCCTGTCTGTTACCAGCCAGGCGGTAGTCTCTTACACTGCCTTTCCACCCTTACCGGACGAACCGGCGGTTTATTTCTGTTGCACTGTCTCTGGAGTCGCCTCCGCCAGACGTTATCTGGCATCCTGCCCTGTGAAGCCCGGACTTTCCTCTCCCACGGCCTTTCGGTCCCGTGGCAGCGACCATCTGTCTTACTCGCAAACGCTACTTATTCTATCATACTTTTCTTGAAATGTCTATATCCCATTATCACATCTACCACCATTCTGTCAATGATCCATGCCAGCAGCATAGATACCACGCCACACAGCAGCACCGGAAGCAGGATCTGCAGATACTGACTCATATCAGAGCTGAACCATCCATTATATACGATCCGGATCAGGACAAACCAGTGGACCAGCAAAACGGAATAGCTGTAACGGCTTCCTGCCGCCAAAAGGGTGCCGATCGGTTTCCAAGGATCAGTTCGATTCTTCCCCAGTCTTCCATTTCATGAAAAATCAGGGAAGCATCCGATGCTCTGGAAACCAGGTCTGTTTTTTCTTATTCATATTTCTTTCATCCATCTGCTTCTTTTGCCTTATCTCCCCCATTTTTATGCCAGACACAACGCTACGATCTGCATGGTCATCACATACATACCGAATAAACTGTAGATTCCAAGCCCACAGACACGGACCCAATCTGGAAGCTTTTCTTCTGCCGCTTCGTAGACCAGCACCGTCGCTGTGATCACGCCGATCAGCAAAAACAGTCCGGTCCGGTTTCCAGATGCAAACACCGTCGGGGAAAATCCCATCACTGTCTTGGCACCAAGACCAAACAACAGCATGTAAACCGCCGGAACCGCTTTTTCCATAGTTTCGCAGGCAAAAATCAACAATCCAAAAAGCAATATCCAAACCAGCAGGAAAATTCCTGCTTCCGCCCATGGACTGACCGCTTTGCTGACAAATAATTTGTCAATATAATCATCACCGCTAAACACCGGTATGATCTTCGCCATCATAGGACGTAAAACACCGCTGATCATCAAAAGCACCGTAAAGACTGCAGATACCATTCCTGCCGTCCTGTTATGATGTGTTTTGTATCCTCTTCCCGTAAACAAAAATCCAAGAGTCATCAAAAGCCCTAAGAACAGAAACAGATAATTGCCTTTTCTCACCATCAGATAGCTGGCTGTCAAAAATCCATCTCTTAATTTGATACCAAATGGCAGATCCGGGAATTCCGGATACCAGGTGGCTGCCTCCTTGGCAAATCTGATGGAGTTGCCCGGACAGCTGAGAATATAGATCAATCCTAAAACACCAACTGCCAGAAGCGCCCACAGATATGGCCGGATCTTTTGTCCCTGCCAAAAGCTGTATAAAATTGCGACTGCAGCGCTTCCCGTCACAAAAACCGCCGTCATTTCTTCATTGCTGGCATAAAGAGCCGGAAGCAGACACAGATATTCCCATCCGCGATGAGATTTTCCAAATCCATTCTCTGCTTCCCCATAGACCCGCTTCATGGGGATCATGGCAAGAAGGGCACAACCCATAGGCCAGATGTAGTTCATGGAAGAAGCGATCTGCCCTGCATCATTGAGATCCCAGCCAAACAGCATCAGGATCCCCGCCGCGATGACACAGTTGCCGCCCAGCGTCCCTTCTGTAAACAGCCAGGAGATCAGAACGCCGATCAGCACATACATTCCTGTGTTTAAAATTCTCCACAGGTTCGGCCCATAGATCCGCATGGTCACCATGACCGCCTCAATGAGCGTCCTGGAACTCCAGGTATGGTACTGATTGATGCTCCATGAAATCAGATTCTGGTTATCCAACGCATGGACAAACGACGCGTCGTCCCCAAGATTGACGCTGACCTTCAGATGATACGCCAGCAAAAATATCCCTAAAACGATCCACGCCGCCCAGGCCGGGATCTGATCCGGACGGTGGTGTCTGCTTTTTCTGTAACTCACTTTTCATACTCCTGTGTAACCATATTTGTATTTCTCTAATGCCCTCTAACCTGTGTTTCCCGCAGTCAGCGCATGAACCTGCTGAACCGTTTTTCCATTCCTATACCCGGAAGCAGCTTCCCCCGATAAACTCTCTCACAATCGAATTATGTGGAATCTCCTCGCTGCTGACTCCCAGTACATAATCAAAGAATTTTAAAAGCCGTTTGGCCTCTAAATATTCCTCACAGTCTTCCGGAATCTGGAACAGAAGCGGCTCCGCATACTGCTTTAGCACTGCCAGTTCATAGACAGAAGCGGAATTAAACATCACATCCGCATCCTCCTGGAATGGGAAAATGTTCTGTTCTTCCCCTCTCCGCACCGATGGCCACATCTTGATGGTATCTTTTGCCGAAGTTCCCCTGGTTCTGGCATCCCTCACCATCCGGCGGATCAGACGTCCATCGGTAGTCGGTATCCGGTTGTGTTCGTCAATATTTAACTGGGTCAGGGCACTGATATAAATCTTGAATTTATGCTCCGGTGATAATGCATAAGAAAGCTTCTCATTGAGACAATGGATTCCTTCAATGACCAGAATATCATCTTTTCCAAGAGTCAGGTAATCTCCCTTGTATTCCCTTAAGCCTGTGACGAAATTATATCGTGGAAGCTCTACTGTTTTTCCCGCCAGCAGGTCCGTCATATCCTGATTAAACTGTTTTAGATCAATGCATTCCAACGCTTCATAATTATAATTGCCCTTCTCATCTCTCGGACTGTCCACCCGGTTGACAAAATAATCGTCCACGCCAATGGCATGTGGCTTTAATCCTAATGCCCGTAACTGAATGGATAACCGGTGGGAAAATGTGGTCTTTCCGGAGGAGCTTGGCCCTGCGATCATAATAAATTTTTTCTCCGGCTGTGCCGCGATCATTTCTGCGATCTGACCGATCTTCTTCTCCTGAAGAGCCTCCTGGATCAGGATCAGTTCGCTGGCTCTGCCCTTGCAGATCTGGCTGTTCAAGTCCGCAATGGTGCTGATGCCCATTTTCTCGCCCCAGACTGCTGATTCCTTCAAGGTATCAAACAGCTTTTTGCTGCTTTTCAGCTCCGGTACCTGCTGTGGCTGCTCTTTCGTTGGAAGCAGCAGCACAAAGCCGTATTCATAAGGAACCAGGTCGAACCAACGGATGTAGCTGGTATCCGGCGCCATATAGCCATAATAATAATCTGTAAAACCACCGATCCGGTACACATTGACCGCTGAGATCCGGCGATAACGGAATAGTTCTGCCTTCTCGTGCATCCGGTAACGGTGGAACAATTCGATGGCCTCGTCTTTTTTCAACGTACTCTTCATGATCGGGATCTTCTGATCCGCATACTCATGCATCTTCGCCTTCACCCGGTCTAACAGTTCCTGGTTTAAAGTGAAATCACCTCTTGCATCCGCAAAAAGGCCCTTTCCCACCGAGAAATCCACAAATACCCTCTCGATGTGCTCGGTACCCACCACCTCATAAAATGCCTTCAACATCATCAGGGTGGCGCTCCTCTGGTACGTCTGCATTCCAGGCGCGTCCGCTGTGGTTACGAACTTCAGTTCGCAGTCCCTTTTCAGGCTTTTATACAATTCCGTCAGTTTTCCATTGACGAATACCAGGATAATATCCTGTGGATATTCCGCCTGATGTTTCTTGGCGATGGTGAGGTAAGGCGTACCCGCCTCGTAGTTTTCTATTTTTCCATTGATCGTAACCTGAAACATCCGTACCTCCTTATCTATGATCAGTCACTGACTTTTACCACACCTGCACCGGGAATCTCAATGGCATCTGGATAATCTGTGCCTCACCATCGATCTGATTTTTGCAATGCTCCGCCATAAATGCAATAAAAATATGTTCCAGACCGTAATGTCCCGCGTCAATGACCACCAACCCATTGGCTGCTGCATCAATTCCCTCATGATGTCCCATATCCCCGGTGATCAGCACCTGAGCACCAGCTTTTTCTGCTTCGATCTCCATGCCACGTCCAGAACCCGGGCAGACAGAGATCCGTTCCACCAGTCCCGGTGCCGCCTCCTGTCCATATACGGTCACATAAGGCAGACCGAACTGCTCTTTCACCAGCTCTGCCAGGGCTTTTAAGGTCATCGGCTCCTTTAATTTTCCGGTCTTTCCGATTCCGACCGCTCCCTCATCCGTCACCTTCATGGTCTCCAATGGCTCACACTCCACCAATCCCAGCTTCTCCGCTGCCAGATCTGCCATACATCCCGGCGCAATATCAAAATTCGTGTGCATAGCATACATACTGATATCCGCCTGGATCAATTTGATCAGTCTCCGTCCGATAAAATCCTGGTCATTGACCTTTTTCATGGAATGAAAGATCAACGGATGATGCGTGATCAGAAGATCCACCTGTTCCTTCACCGCCAGATCCACCACATCATCGGTGGCATCCAGGGCGATCAGTACCTTCTTCACTTCCTTTTCCGCCCGTCCTGCCAGCAAGCCCGGATTATCCCACTCACAGGCCAGAGACTTCGGTGCTAATTTCTCCAGCTTCTCCATCCATTCACTGCATTTCATGTTGTGCCTCCCCGATCCACCGGATCTGTTTTCTCAACTCTTCTGCCCGTTTCCCGGCAGACTCGCTCTCCTGTCCGGCAAGGCCCTTTAAAATACTCTCACACAAGGTCTTCTCTTTCTGCAAAAGTTCTGCTAAAACCGGATTCTTTTCCTTTAACAACAATGGCCCGTACAGGCTTTCCCACGGTTTTAAAGACTCCATCTGTCCACGGACCACATCCATGACCACATAATATTTGCCTTCTTCTTTTAACATCGTCTCCCGTTCAATGGTAAATCCCTGTTCCACCAGATAATCCCGTACCTTGTCAAGCTCTGACTGGGGAGACAGAATCCAGTGACCGATCTGATCCCAGAACCGCCGTCCCTCTTCTAAAATATGTATCACCAGTTCGCCACCCATACCGGCTACAATCACGGTATCTGCCTCATGATCCTGCAGCTGACAGATGCCATCACTTAACCGGGTTTCAATCACATCCTCCAGTCCATACTGGCGGATATGCTCTTTTGCCCGTTCCAGCGGTCCCTTCCGCACATCCATGGCTAGTCCATGGCTGATGATCCCACGCTGTGCCAGCTCAATGGGGACATACCCGTGATCCGTCCCCACATCCACCACCCGGCTCCCCGGTTTTACAAATGATACTACTGTATTCAGTCTTTCCGATAATTTCATAATTTAATAATAAATCCTTTCGTTGTTTCAAGCGAAATCCACTGTCTGTCAGTCATCCAGGTAATCCTTTAATTTTCTGCTTCTGCTTGGATGACGCAGCTTTCTTAATGCTTTGGCCTCGATCTGGCGGATACGCTCCCTTGTCACATGAAACTGCTTACCTACTTCTTCCAGCGTCCGCGGTCTGCCGTCCTCCAGACCAAAACGTAATTTTAACACCTTCTGTTCCCGTTCTGTCAAGGTATCAAGAACCTCTAACAGCTGCTCATGAAGCAGCACTGAGGTTGCCGCATCTGCCGGAACGGTCACATGGTTGTCCTGGATAAAGTCTCCTAAATGGCTGTCCTCTTCCTCGCCAATGGGCGTCTCTAAAGACACCGGATCCTGGGAAATCTTCATGATCTCACGCACACGCTCGACTGGCAGATCCATCCTTTTGGCGATCTCCTCCGGCTGCGGCTCCCGGCCAAGTTCCTGCAGCAGCTGTCTGGAAGTACGGATCAGACGGTTGATGGTCTCCACCATATGAACCGGGATCCGGATGGTTCTGGCCTGGTCTGCAATGGCTCTGGTAATGGCCTGACGGATCCACCAGGTCGCGTAAGTACTGAATTTATAGCCTTTGGTGTAATCAAATTTCTCCACCGCCTTGATCAGTCCTAAATTGCCCTCCTGGATCAGATCCAGAAACTGCATTCCACGGCCCACATACCTTTTTGCGATACTGACCACCAGGCGCAGATTTGCCTCCGCCAGCCTCTGTTTGGCGTCCTCATCCCCCATCTGGATCTTTTTAGCCAGTTCAATCTCTTCCTCTGTGGAAAGCAGTGGAATCTTACCAATTTCTTTTAAATACATCCGGACCGGATCTTCCACACCGACGCCTTCCGGCACGGAGAGATCCACCTTTTCTAAGTCGATCTCCTCCTCGCTGTCTAAATCCATGTCCTCCTCAAACATATCTGGATCCATATCCGGGTCATTGCCTACCCGCAGGACATCGATTTTATTGGCATCCAGGAAATCATACACCGCATCCCATTTGTCTTCATCCAGATGATCATCCGCAAAAAAGCTCTGAATCTCCTGTTCTTCCAGGACATTCTTCTTTTTCTTTGCCTCTTCCAGCAGTTTCTGTAATTTTTCTTCAAATCCCAATACTTTCTCGTCCATATGGTCCAAACCTCCATAGCCTGCCTATAGTGTTGCCCTAATCAAGGGAAATATGCAGGGTCTTCAATGCGCTCTGAGCCTGGATGATCTTCTGCAGCGTTTCAATATCCGACGCATTGCGGCTGGCCTCATCCAGACTATGTTTCCGTACCTTGATCACAGTCTCTGAAAATGCTTTCTTCTGTTCTTCATTATTCAACGATTCTTTTAAGCTGGCATTAAACAGCGCTGCTACTTCTTTATACTGTTCTTCGTCATTGATGAAATGGTTCAAAATCCCCGCCGGGTTCACATCGCCCCTGGCATGCCCGTCAAATACCATCTGCGCTACCTGATGATACAGATCTTCCCGGAAATCATCCGGCGTAATGATTCCCTCGATCTTATCAAACAGCTTCGGATCCTCGATCAGCCAGGTAAGCAGCAGCCTCTGGGACTGCCTGGTTCCGTCCTCTTTCTCCTTCTTCCGTTCTCTTGGAGAAAACTCTTCCCGCAGTTGCGTCTGCTCCGCTCCCGGAACGATCCTGCTGCTTAACCGGCTTACCAGCTGCTTCAGTTCCTGATAGGGGATAAACTGCTCTCTGGCTACCGCCTGGGTGTAATTATCCCGTTCCAGCGCCTCCGGAAATTCCAGCAGCTTCCTCGCCACTGCGTTGTAAAAGTTCGTCTTCTGCTCCGGGTCTTCTAAGTTATAATCCCGTTTTAAAACCTCGATTTCAAATAAAAAGCTGTTCTGGGCCTGATCGATCCGCTCCTGGAACGCTTCTGCGCCCATATTTTTGATAAATTCATCTGGATCCTTGTACGGCTTCATATTTAATACCTTACAGGAGATCCCCACCTCTTTCAGGATCGGGATCGCCCGCAGGGCCGCTTTTACACCAGCCCCATCACTGTCGTAGGTCAGGATCACCTGATCTGTATACCGCTTGATCAGCATAGCATGCTGACTGGTAAATGCCGTTCCCAGGGACGCCACCGCATTCGTAAAGCCAGCCTGGTGCATGGCGATCACATCCATATAGCCCTCGCAAATCAACATATATTTCTTTCTAGAAGATCTGGCATAATTGAGACCATACAGGTTCCGGCTCTTGTCAAATAATCTCGTCTCCGGTGAGTTTAAGTATTTCGGTGTTCCATCACCCATAACACGGCCGCCAAAGCCGATCACCCGGTTATTCACATCCATGATCGGGAACATGACACGGTTCCAGAACTTGTCATGGGTACCCCGCTCCTCAATGGATACCAGCCCGGTCTCTTTTAATATCTCATCCTTATAGCCCTTGGATTTTAAATACCGGTATAGATCATCACTGGTCTTATTGGCAAAGCCCAGTCCAAAATGCAGGATCGTGGCATCGCTTAGCTTACGTCCGGTCAGATAATCGTAGCCCAATTTTCCCTGAGGCTGTTTTAGCTGATAATAAAAATAGTTGGCTGCCAGTTTATTGATCTCCAGCAGTGTTGCCCGCAGATCTGCCTGGGCTCTGGCCTCCTTCGTCATCTCTTCTTTCGGAAGCTCTACACCCGCCCGGTCCGCCAGCACCTGAAGCGCCTCCGGAAATGAATAATTCTCATACTCCATCAGAAATGTGATGGCATTTCCTCCTGCGCCACATCCAAAACAGTAATACATCTGTTTCGATGGAGACACAGAAAAGGACGGAGATTTTTCATTATGAAATGGGCACAGACCAAAATAGTTGCTTCCCTTTTTCTGCAATTTCACATATCCGGAAACAATATCCACGATGTCATTTTTCGTTCGTACTTCTTCCACGATGTCTTCTGGATAAAACATGAAATCCTCCCTTTAATGTGCCTTCCATGCCTTCGGCACAAATAATTCTTCAAAACGGTCGATGGCGTAACCATCGCTCATCCCCGCTATGTAGTCGCATACCACACGGCCCTTCTTCTCTTTTCCCGACTCAAACATTCGCCGGTACTCCACTGGCATCTGGTCCGTATGATCCATATAATATTCATAAAGCGCCTGGATCAGCTGCTGGGCTTTTCCCTCTTCCGCCTTCGCCAGACCTCCTGTATACACATTGTCAAACATCCAGCCTCGTAAGCCCTGCATGGCCTTTTCCATGTCCGGTGACATGATGATCCGGGGCTTGTCCAGGCTGTTGCCGATGATATCCCGGATCATGTTATTGAGCCGATCCCGGACTGATCTGCCTAAAACATCTGTATATTCTCTCGGGAGATCCTCTTCCACAAATAATTTTGCCCGGATGGCATCATCAATATCGTGATTAATATAAGCGATCTTATCTGACAACCGGACGATACAGCCCTCCAGGGTCGATGGATGTCCCGCTGTCCGGTGGTTTAAGATGCCATCCCTTACTTCCTTTGTCAGGTTCAGTCCCCGTCCATTCTTCTCCAGAACCTCCACCACACGGATGCTCTGCTCATAATGGGTAAAACCACCCTCATAGATCCGGTTCAGCACTGCCTCTCCCGAATGTCCAAAGGGCGTATGTCCAAGGTCATGCCCCAAAGCAATGGCCTCTGCCAGACTTTCATTTAACCTCAAAGACTTGGCAATGGTTCTGGCAATCTGGGAAACCTCCAGCGTATGCGTCAGCCGCGTCCGGTAATGATCTCCCTCTGGCGCCAGAAACACCTGGGTCTTATGCTTCAGCCTGCGGAAGGACTTACAGTGCAGGATCCGGTCCCGGTCTCGCTGATATTCCGGCCGGATATCGCACAAAGGCTCCGGCCTGTCCCGCCCCTGGGTCCTGCTGCTCAAAGACGCATAGGGACTTAAATACTGTTCTTCCAAACGTTCCAGTGATTCTCTGACTGTCAATCCATTCCCTCCTTCTGTAAGCGCCTCTTACTATATATATCAGTTTTTATACAAAATATAACCGAAAATAGCTTTATGGTATAAAAACCCACTATGAAAATAGTATACCACAATTTGTGTAAATCTGTCATATTTTCTGTGAAATTGTGGTAAATTTTCTTGGTTGTCGGGGATACGGGTGCATCTCTTCCACGAAAAATGCTGCTGAAAAATCCCCTATATTCCCAATCACTTAATTATATATTTCGTGCCTCTGCCTTTACCTTCAATTGCTATCACACCTTTTTCGCCCATATCTTTCAGCAACTGTTATAGTACCCTCCACAACATCTTCTTTCCCTTTCAGTTCCTCAAGCGTCCCAGGTTCTCTTCAAATGACGCCATTTGTCTGGAAAATGTTGGCTGGGTAATATGCAATTGTTCTGCTGCCTTCGCACTTCTTGAATGCTCTCAAGAAGTCATTGACGGCATGGTCAACTCAACGTATATTTTCGATACTTTGCCGGGGTCGTCCCTGTAAATTTCTTAAATATACGAATAAAATAGCTCTGATTGGAAAAACATAGATACTCTCCGATCTGAGAAGCTGTATATTCAGAATAAACAAGCATATTGCAGGCAGCTTCAATCCGTTCCTTCTGGATATAGTTCACAATAGATATCCCCGTTTCCTTGCGGAACATTCTGGAAAGATAGCAGGCGCTGATTCCGGCAGCCTGACTCACTTCCTCCAGTGTGATCGGCGTGTGAAGATGCAGATGGATATACCGCGCAGCCCTGTCAATCGCACTACTGTAATGAGGATTCCCGTATTTCTTTACTTCTCTGGCGAAACGTTCTGCTGCTTTCCGGCTTAATTTCTCTATGGATTCTCTGTCCATGCATTCCTCCACTGTCTGGATATATCCGTCACTTAAAGAATAGGCAGTCTCTTCCGGAACTCCTCCCTCGATAGCAGCTCTTGTAAACAACGTGATCCCAGCAATAAACATATTCTTACTGTTACGAAGCTGATTCTTCGAAAGGATACCGGGAGTTCCATCCAACTCACGCTGCATCACTGAACGGATCCGTTCAGGCTGACCATTCCTTATTGCTTCATACTGCATACGCTCGCTGGCATAAGAGGTATGTTTCTGAAGATTCTCCCTGTGCTGAAAAAGAGTATCTTCCCCGCGATTTTCCGCCAGTATCTCTTCAGATTCTGTCTTTTTTTTTAAATTTTTCCTATCCATGAAGCTGTCTCCTTCTTATTGCAAGATTTTATTATTTTTCGCAAGATTTTATTATATTTTACCAGTAAAAAATGCTATAGTCCATATCAAGAAAAAACATTCGGAGGTATATTTTTATGGAACGTGATCTGAAAAAAATTATATGCCAGATGACTCTGGAAGAAAAAGCCGGCATGTGTTCCGGTCTTGATTTCTGGCATCTAAAACATATTGACCGCCTGGGGATTCCAGAAGTAATGGTCAGCGATGGCCCTCACGGACTGCGTAAACAGGATGACACAGGAGATCATCTTGGAATGAACGATAGTATCAAGGCTGTCTGCTTCCCTCCTGCTGTTTTAAGCGCCTGCTCTTTTGACCGAAAACTGATGCAGGAAATGGGTGAAACCATTGGAAAAGAAGCGCAGGCAAACGATGTGTCCGTTGTACTGGGACCTGCGGTAAACATCAAGCGTTCTCCTCTCTGCGGAAGAAACTTTGAATATTATTCCGAAGATCCTTACCTTGCCGGCGAGATTGCTGCTGCTTTTATAAATGGTGTCCAGTCCCAGCATGTTGGAACTTCCATCAAGCATTTTGCAGCAAATAATCAGGAATACCACCGTATGAGCAATTCTTCTGAAGCAGATGAAAGAACTCTTCGCGAAATTTATTTCCCTGCATTTGAAACTGCGGTAAAAAAAGCACAACCATACACATTCATGTGTTCCTACAACCAGATTAACGGTATTTTTGCATCTGAGAATAAATGGCTCCTTACAGATGTTCTCCGCAGTGACTGGGGCTTCAAAGGTTATGTCATGTCTGACTGGGGTGCTGTCAACGACCGTGTCAGGGGTCTTAAGGCAGGTCTGGAACTGGAAATGCCATCTTCAGGCGGAGCTAATGATGCTCTGATCGTAGCCGCTGTAAAAGACGGTTCTCTGAAAGAAGAAATCCTGGATCAGGCCGTGGAACGTATTCTTCGTATTATTTTTGAATATGTTGACCACCGCGCTCCTCAGGAATTCACTATGGAAAAAGATCACGAGGAGGCCCGCCACATTGCAGAAGAATCCATGGTTCTTCTGAAAAATGATGAAAATATCCTTCCGCTGAAAACTTCCGAGAAGGTGGCATTCATCGGCGCTTTTGCAAAAAAACCGCGTTTTCAGGGTGGCGGAAGTTCTCATATCAACTGTTTCAAAGTCACAAACGCACTGGACTCAGTTCCTTCTGATGCACAGGTAACTTATGCAGAAGGTTTCCCGGATGACAAAGATCTCTATGATGATGCACAGGTTGCTGAAGCGCTCAAGGCCGCAAAGGAAGCAGACAAGGCCGTAATCTTTGCCGGTCTTCCGGACAACTTTGAGTCTGAAGGTTATGACCGTTCCCACATGCGGCTTCCGGACTGCCAGCTCCGGCTCATCGACCAGATCCTTCAGGTACAGCCAAACACCGTGATCGTCCTCCACAACGGCTCTCCTGTGGAAATGCCATGGCTTTCCGATGTAAAAGGACTTCTGGAAGCATATCTCGGAGGACAGGCCGGTGGTGCCGCCGTAGCAAATATCCTCTACGGAAAAGTAAATCCGAGCGGAAAGCTTGCCGAAACCATGCCTCTCAAACTCTCCGACAATCCTTCTTACCTGAACTTCGGTGGCGGAGAAAAAGTTGAATACCGCGAAGGTGTATTTGTAGGATACCGCTATTATGATACCAAGGAAATGGAAGTTGCCTATCCGTTTGGATATGGTCTTTCCTATACCACATTTGCATACAGCAACCTGGAAATCTCCAACGAAAATCCAACTGAAAAAGATACGGTCACAGTTTCCGTTAATGTGACAAACACAGGTGATATCGCCGGAAAAGAAATTGTACAGCTCTATGTCAAAGACTGCACAAATTCCACGATCCGTCCGGAAAAAGAACTCAAGAACTTCGAAAAAATTGCACTGGAGCCGGGCGAAACAAAAACTGTCATCATGGAACTGGATAAAAGAAGCTTCGCATGGTGGTACAACACAGATCTTAATAACTGGTTTGCAGCCAGCGGTGACTACCAGATCCTTGTCGGTGCATCCTCCAGAGACATCCGCCTCGTAGGAACGATCCATCTCAATAGCAGCCAGCAGCTCCCGATGCATATTCATATGAACACTACCCTGGGAGAACTGTTCCGTGACCCGCGTACAAACGAATTTGCGAAAGAACTCACCTCAAAATATCTTTCCAGCATGAATGGTGGTGAGAAATCCGCTTCTGAAGCTGCCACCGAAGCCATCTCCGAGAAAATGGTTCTGGCTATGACAGACTCCATGCCATTGCGCGCATTGATGAGCTTCGGAGACTTTTCCAGAGAAGAGATCTCTGATATTATTGAAAAACTAAATAAGCTGCTGTAAAACAAAGAACGGCCTCTGGAATCCCCCAGAGGCCGTTCTTCTTTCTTCACATCTTTTCTGTTTTAAAATACTTTCCTGCCCTTCACATAAGTACTCTTCACGGAATTCTCTGCATCCAGGATCAAGAAATCCGCGTCCTTACCAGGATTTAAAGATCCAATCTTATCGTAAACCCCGATCAGCTTCGCCGGGTTCTCGGTAAACATCGGGATGATCTCCTGAAGGGATCTGCCGGTGTAAGCTAAGACATTCTTAAGTGCCTGTCCGGTAGTCAATGTACTTCCTGCACGACTGTTGCCTACTACCAGCTTTGCATCTCCGTCAACCACTACGACATCATTGACGCCCAGCTTGTAATAGCCGTCCGGCAGGCCTGCAGCCATGATGGAATCGGTGATGGCAACCACACGGTCTAAGCCCTTCATCTTCATGATGAAACGGACCGTACCTGGATGAAGGTGTCTGCCGTCGCAGATCATCTCGCAGTATACCTCATCATCCTCCAGAACAGCACCCCAGATTGCCGGGAAATGCTGATGCAGCAGCTTCATGGCATTACCAGTATGAGTTGCTCCCATCGCACCGTTGCGGATGGCTTTCATCGCAGTGTCATAATCAGCTCCGGAGTGACCGATGGCTACCTGGATGCCAAGGCTCTTGATATACGGGATCATATCCGGGATGCCCTCGATCTCTGGTGATACGGTAATGTAGCGGATATCTCCCTCAGCTGCATCCTGGTATTCCTTTAACAGCTCCGGGTTTGGTTTCTTCATCAGCAGATGCTCTGGCATGGCACCCTTGTACTCAGCAGCAAGGAAAGGGCCTTCCAGGTGGATACCCAGCATCTGTGCACCGTTGTGCTCACTCTTTTTCCATGCCTTATACTCACCGATAGCTGTCAGAGTCTGCTCTCTGGTATCTGTCAAAACGGAACCTAACCAGCTTGTAGTACCCTGGGAAGCGAAGAACTGACAGATCTTTTCAAATCCCTGGGCGTCTGCTCCATTGACATCGACACCGACCGCACCGTGCGTATGGATATCGATAAATCCAGGAACGACAGTCTGTCCCTCAAGATCCACTTCATCCATCTCCTCATCCTGGGCAAGCGTGCCGATCTCCAGGATTTTTCCATCCTCTACGATCATGTCGCCTTTTAAGAAATGATGGTTCAGATAAAAGTTACCATTTTTGTACCTAGTTTTCATTGTAAGCCCCTCCTTGTAGATACGCCAAATGGGAGCAAGTGATTTTGCCCCCAATGACATTCATTTTCATTATTTAATTACGATTGCCTGTGTCAGATGACGTGGGCTGTCCGCATTTAAATTCTTCAGTTCAGCTACATAGTATCCGATCAGCTGGCCGATAAAACCAATGATTGGAGCGTTCTGCAGGCTGTCATATCCGTAAGGCATATCCAGAGTGTAGTCAACATCGGTGAAATCCTTGGATGCATTGTTTCCGATCGCCAGAACCTTTGCACCGTACTCTTTCATCTGGGTCAGCAGTTTTGCATCTCCGTCAACTGTATCCTCGTTGCCTAACAGGATGATCAGAGTCTTGTCATCAACTAAGCTCATTGGTCCATGACGATACTCCAGTGTGTAATAAGCCTCAGAATTGCTTAAGCTCATCTCTTTCATCTTGTTCATACACTCATTAGCGATACCATAGTTGATACCCTGGCCTAATGTGATGAACAGATTGCACTCTGGATGCTCAGCAACGATCTTCTTAGCCATCTCATCGGTAGCCTTTAAGAAGCTTTCTGCATTTGCTGCATAATCCTTTAACTGCTCGATCTTCTCTTTCTTGCCGCCTACATAATAGGACATAACAACTGCCAGATAGATCATGCTGGTGAAGGAACGGGTCATGATTACGCTGTCCTCTGGAGTCTCTGGAGATAACAGCATGTAATCGTTGTATTTGGAGCTGTCTGGATCACAGGTGATCGCAAGGCTCTTAACGCCCGGATAGCTTCTTACTTTATCAATTGCCATACGAACCTCTGTTGTATAGCTCTTTCTTGTCATAGGAACAACCAGAACCTTCTTGCCATTGCCTACATAAGTCTCTGGGAAATAGTACAGCTCAGAGCAGCACATCCCTTTTGCAGAAATACCTGTGCAGGTGGAGAATGCATGTGCGGAAGCCTGTGCTAAATACAGGGAAGTACCGCAGCCTGTAAAGATGACTTCGTCATATTTCTCAGCAAATACCTCGTCCAGAGTTTTGAAAATAGTATCCAATGTATCATTGACTGCCTGGAAAGAAACCGGCTGTCCATAAATCTCTTTATATGTCAGTTCACTGTTTTTCATGATTATGCTCTCCTTTTATTTTACTTTTCCATCAGAACCAGCAAGACGGATGATTCTCTTCACATCTTCCTGTAAACGCTCATTTGCAAACTGGGACAGTTTCCAGGAATGACCCTGATGATTCAGTTCTTTTAATGCTTCCTCGTAGTGCTGTACATATTTGTAACGGATCTCAGTACCAAAGTTGATCTTCGCAACACCTAATTTGATGGCGTCTTTTACGATCTCATCCTTCATACCGGTGCATCCGTGAAGAACTAATGGCATATCTGTAAACTCGCGAACCTTCTCTAATACCTCCAGATGGATATCCGGCTCGCCTTTATAATAACCATGAGCATTACCAATACCGATTGCTAAAGAATCTGGCTGGCAGAGAGATAAATATCTGCGAACCTCTTCTGGATCTACGATATTCTTATTCTCCATAACGGTACCTGCATCATCAAGACGAAGAAGCTCTCCGATCTCTGCCTCTACAGGAACGCCAAAGCACTTGGCTACCTTGATTACTTCGTTAGTCATTGCTGCATTCTCTTCGATCGGTTTTGTGGAACCATCGATCATTAAGGAAGTGAAGCCTAATTTCAGGGCCTCCATGCAGATATCAAAATCAGCGCCATGATCCAGATGGATCGCTACCGGTACAGAAACCTTGGACGCACACCATTTGCAGACATTTACAAACCAGTCATGTCCAGCGTAAGCACCAGTGGAAACGTAATGTGCTAAAATGATCGGGGATCTCAGATCCTCAGCAGCTTTACAAATTGCCCAGATAATGTCATAATTGCCACCCTGAGTGTTGATTGCCGGTACTGCGTAACCGTTCTTGGATGCCTCTAAGAGCATCTCTTTGCTTGTTGTTAACATAGATTTTTCCTCCTTCTATTATCCTTTTACTGCACCTGCAACTAAGCCTTTGACCATATATTTCTGGAAGAAGAAGAACAGGCACATAATTGGCAGAATACCTACTACAGAAATTGTGTTTACTTTTGACCAGTCATAGGACAGCTCACCTAAATAACGAAGAGCCACGCCGGCTGAAAGAGTTCTCAGCTGATCATTCTGGATCAAAGTTACTGCATGAAGATAATCATCCCATGTCATTAAAAATGAATAGATTCCAACTGCTACCATACCTGATTTTACCAGAGGCATGATAACCTGAAACAACGTCTGAAATCTTCCTGCACCGTCTACCGTCGCTGCTTCTTCCAGCTCTCTCGGAATACTATCAAAGAAACTTGCCATTAACGTAATCGTAAACGGAAGCATCGCTGCTGTTAAAGCAAGAATCAAACCTGTCCTTGTATTGATCAGATGAATTTTTCCCAATAAATCGTAAAGAGAAATCATACGGCTGACGATTGGGAACATCTGTGCTGATAAAAACGCTGCGACAATCCAGCGGTTCCAGGCAATTTTAAATCTCGAAAGTGCGTATCCAGACATAATCGCAAGTACCAGAGTAATTGCTGCTGTCACACCGGACACAATGAAGTTATTTTTGTAATAGATGAAGAAAAAGTTATCTTCTGTAAACAAAGAAATATAACTTTGTACGGTTGGTGATTCTGGAATCATGGTCGGCGGGAATCGATATGCCTCCATGTTAGTCTTAAAGGATGTCATCAAAACCCAGTATAAAGGAAATAACAAAAATACCAGGATCACAGCCAGAACTCCATATTGCAACACTGAAACTAATATTCTTTTCTTTTTTGTTCCCATGCTGTGCACCTCCTAATCCATATCAACAGCCTTGAAGATCCGGTTATAGATAAAGACAACTACGATCATCAAAAGCATCCAAATGGTTGTTACAGCAGCACCAGAACCAAGGTTATTGGATACAAACGCTTCACGATAACTTAAGATTGCAAGTGTTGTCGTTGCATTGTCTGGACCACCGCCGGTCATTGTCCAGAAAAGTGGGAACTGTTTGAAGTTCTCAATGATTGACATGGATACTGTAATTTTAATGACACTCATGATACTTGGTATTGTAATATAGAAAAACTTCTCTGGACTGGTCGCACCATCAATAGTAGCCGCCTCCAAAAGTTCCACTGGAACATTGGTAAGTCCAGAAACTAAAAGTAATGTAGTCAGTGGAATCTGTTTCCACAAAGCCGCAATTCCAATTCCTAACATTGCTAACTTCGGGTCATTCAAAATTGCAAAATCCGTTACATTTCCGCCGGTGCATAAAGAAATCAGGTATTTCAGTAATCCGTACTGAGGCTGATACAGCCACATCCAAATTAAACCCGAGATAATGGTTGGTACAACCCACGGTGCCATCATGATACTTCTGACAAACCGACTAAAACGAATGTCTGCATTTAAAATTAAAGCAAGTGCCATACCCAGTAAAAACTGTGCCACAACGACTGCTGCAACAAAGAGCAGTGTATGTACGATTGCCATTCCAAGTTTTCCATTCTGGAACAGTTTGATATAGTTTGCGAAATTGTTCCATTCCCCTGGAGTACCGGAAATAATATTTTTCACTTTATAGCTTAAAAAGCTTTTTACTACCGAATCCGCCACTGGAATCAGAATGAAAATTACCGTGATCAGAACGGACGGGAGCAAAAGTGCTCCCGCGAACATCCGATCATTCCGTTCCTTGGCAGTCATATGGATTTTTCCAACACTTGCCTTCTTCTCCATAGATCTACCTACCCCAATACTTTCTTAAAGTCTATGATCAACTAGTTGCTACTGCTCAATCACTGCTTTTGCTGCCTTTTCAAAATTAGCGATTGCCGTATCTACATCAGTTCCGCTGACAGTTACTGCCTGTGCTAAGGTACACAGCTCCAGGTTCAGATCAGATAATGTAGGAATAAAAGTAACTGGTTTTACATTGCTTACAGAACCTGCTGCACCAGCAAGGATTGCAGAATCTTTTACAACTGCCAGATCTTCCATAGACTGTCTGGATGGATATGCTGGAGTTACATCCTCAAAGTACTGAGAAATCTTCTCTTCAGACATAATATAATCAACCAGTTTTGCAGTAGCTGCTTTTCTGGCATCGCCATTGTCCATAACCATCAGAGTACCAGCCTGAAGAACAGATGCTCCTTCACCGTTTCCGCCCTTTAAAGGTGCTGCAGAAGCGATAAAATCAGCTGCATCAGGATTGATGGATTTCACACCATTGAAGCCCCAGGACTGATCATAGTACATAGCTAACTGGCCCAGTGCAAATAAGTTTCTTAAATCTTTTAACTTACTGTTCTCTGGATTGTAACCTTTGTCATGCAGTTCTTTCCACATATTGACAGCATCTCTAAATCCATCGTCGATTGCCAGGTTGCCATTCTCATCCAGAACAGTTCCGCCAAAGTTATAAACAGAAGAGGTTAAGCATGCACCAGATACTGGTACAGAAGCAGTGGTTAAACCAAATGGATATACCTGGTTGCCATCATCTGTTTTCAGTTCAGCTAACTTTGGAGCGATCTCTAACATTTCCTCATAAGTTGTAGGTGGTGTATTTGGATCCAGTCCAGCTTTTTCAAACAGATCTTTGTTATAATACAGTAAGAATGGTGATACATACATTGGAACACCATATGCCTCTCCATCAATCGAACAAGCATTTAACATGTTTGGATAAACATCAGATAACAGTTCTTCACTCAATACATCTTTTACAGGAGCTGCAAGTCCAGCTTCTACTAAAGTTGGAATCCAGTCCATCTCACCATACATGAGGTCAACTTTATCTCCGCCGCCTGCCATATTGATCACGGTATTCATGATCTCACCATAAGGAGCCGTTACCAGTTCAACTGTGATGTTTGGATTCTCTTTTTTGAACTCGTCCAGCAGATTATTCCAGTAAACATCATAGCCAGCTTCCAGAACGCCATAGTTTGCAAATTTAATGGTGACCGGCTCGGTAATCTCTGCCTCTGTTTCTGCTGCTGTGGTCTCTGCACTTGCTGCTGCAGTTGTCTCTGCCGCTGCAGGTGCTGCAGTTGTCTCTGCAGGTTTGCTGCCTCCTGAACATGCAGTTGTAGCTACCATAGCTGTCGCCATTGTCACTGCCAACATTCTTTTCTTCATAACTTTATACCTTCCTCTCTTTTATTTCACACAGTCTCCTGTGCAAGTTACACCCATATATCCCCATATATGCTTGTTAAACTTCTCTATCCCACTTTCGTGCTTTCTCTTTCGATCAATATGCTGTCAAATTCCACGCTCTCTGGTTGTTCCCCAGCAACCATCTTAGTCAACATATCAATCGCCGTTTTGGCGATATTTTTCTGATCTACTCGGATCGTCGTCATACTCGGTGAACAGAATCGGCTGATGCTGGAATCATCAAACCCCACTACTTTGATGTCTTCTGGAACCCGAAATCCGCTTTGAATAGCTGCCATCATAGCGGTATGTGCAATCGAATCATCTTTCCCAAAGATTCCATCGATTTTTACACCGCTTTTCAGTTTCTGCTTCACCGCCTCTGCCATCTCTTCATGGCTATGCCTTCCGCTGATTATGGATTCCTGCGGCAATGACATTCCAGCGGCCTCCAATGCATCCACCATTCCACGAAGTCTCAAATCATCCGGTTTGCTTGCATGACCGTTCTGACTGATCCGGTCTGCAAAAACAATGTGGCGGCATCCACAGGCAATCAGATGTTCTGCTGCTTTTCTTGCCCCCTGGTAAAGTCCGGTTCCAAGAAGCGCTACTCTTCCAGAATACTCCTGTCTCTGCCATCTGCGGAAGACTACCACCGGAATTCCGGCTTTGGTAAACTGTTCCACATAGTCTGCCTGGAAACTTCCCGAACTGATAATGATCCCATCGTACTGACGGCTGATGACCTGCGATACAAATTCCTGGGTATTGCGATTCCCACAAAGGGAAATCAGATAGCCGGCATCGTATGCATATTGATCCATCTCATTTACAATACTTGCAAAATATTCATTCGTGATATGATCTGCGATGAACAAGATCTGATTGCTGGGTTTCCCTTTTAGTGCTCTCGCTACATTGTTCGGTCGATAATTTAATAGCCGTACCGCTTCTTCTACCCGTTCTCTCTTGTCCTTCGCCACATATCGGTTATTATTCATCACATAAGAAACAATGGTTTCACTGACCCCCGCCAGTTCGGCCACATCTGCCCTGGTCACTCGTTCTTTCTTTTCTCCCATGGTAGATTCCTCTTTATCATTTATTGTGTACACTCGTGTGTACTACTGAAATAATACGATTTTTCTTATGATTTGTCAATGCATTTTACTGATCTTGAAACTTATTTTCAAAATCTTATACCTCGATGACCGGAATCTGTAACAGTCCACAGATTTCTTTTAATTCTGCCGCCACATCATCCCAGACCAGACTGTAGTGATGTGGAACGCCTTCTGCAATGATCTGCTCGACCACCTGACGAACCGGTTTTTCTATCTTCACATTCGCCATCACGCCTCTGGTATAGCGATCCATGTCCACTGCTTCTCCCTTTAAAAGGAACAGCTTATACTGGCCATCAATGTTGCAGAATCTTGCGATCGTCACTTTACCAGGCTTTAATGCACCCCAGAATGCAGTGCCCTGTCCGGCTAACGGATGGTTTCTCAGCAGTAACTCATATTTCGGATTCGCCAGAGATGGAGCTGCGTTGCCACAGTGCCAGAAAGTCATGATGTTCTTCTCTTCATCAATATTGATCATATCGGTAATGAAGGTTGGAAGTCCGGTCAGATAATGTTCCGCGATCTGTGCGATCTCTGCATCCACATCTCCCTCGCATCCGATGTTCACATGATCATCTGCCAGTCTTCCAAGGACTGCACATGGAGTTGTATGAAGATTTCCCATCTCCGGCCAGCACTTGATGGTTGCAAAATCATAATTCTGCGCTGCCATCACTTCCTTTAAGGCCAGATAAAGTCTGGAATGATTCTCCAGATGTCCTTCTGGAAGGGTATCCATGTTGTAGGTTTCTTCCATCTTCTTCATGTCTGCCTGACACGCTTCTTTCGGAATCTGTGCCATCTTGTCAAATACTACCTTCAGATCTGTCTCTTCGATCTTGATCCCGAATGTCCGACGGATCAGCCCTTCGTCAAATGCACAGTTATAAAATGCAGTTGGACGATATCCCAGCAGTCCAAGATTCGTGTACTTCATCGCCTTTACCGTATGATAAGCCATCACCAGTGCTTTTACTTTTCCTGCCGCCCGCTCATCATCCAGACTTCCATATACCGTATGGTAAGTCTTACCAAGTCTCCGCAATGATGCTGCATTCATGGTCATGGCACATAATGCGTTGGCATATAACCTGGTGTTCTTTTCAAATGGGACTTCGTATGGCGCCCACAGAATGATCGGCACATCCAGCATCTCTGTCAGGTAAGCCGCCGCATCATCCCCTGTAAACGCGCCGTACACCATCACCACCAGATCTACAGAATTCTCTTTGAACTGTTCCACGATCTCTTCCAGTGCCTGACTGGTGCATCCGATCTGGCTGGCCTTTACCACGTCCACTTCTGGTAGATTCTTCTCAAGCCACTCTCCATACTCCCGGTCTCGCTGTTCTGGAAGTTCCTTCGGCCATCGTCCGGAATAAGTCGTTACAAACCCCAGATGTAACTTTTTCTTCACAATCACGCCTCCCTTGTTTCGTTGAAGTGCTTAATTTTAAAATCATAAACTCGTGTGTATATGGCTATATTATCATATACACACGAGTTGTCAATAGGTTTGCAGTTATTTTATCAATAATTTTTTGTTATGAATGTTTTTTCCAGAATCGTATATTCTTTCGCCTTATATTCCTCACCCGCCGCTTAGTGCTCCGCGCACTTGAAGTGGGGGAATGCTTATCTGCGTTCAATTTCTTTTTCAAATACCGGTAACACGGAACAGACACCACCGGAAGAGATGCCAGCCAGGCCATGCCATCCTGGATATAATAGGCATACACACCGATCAATGCCGGGCCGAAGGCAACGGTCAATGTTCTCGTGAATTACCCACCACTTAATTCTGAAGAAATTTGAAGTGGGGGCTTCTGGGGAGTCCTTGGACTCCCGTTTAAGAAG
>ERZ809074.557-NODE-557-length-57879-cov-4.778587_pt1 | contig 57879 bp, 46 predicted proteins | sample MGYA00520795_ERZ809074 | MGnify/ENA primary metagenome ERZ809074 (study PRJEB31570, sample SAMEA3212989) | Homo sapiens | biome: human-gut; feature: human gut; material: fecal | place: Sweden | collected 2011 ...
TTCATTTACCTTCAAGCCTTTCACGCAGCAGGGCAAGCAGTCGCTTTTCGGCGCGATGCACCTGCATCTGCGTCATATCCAGCGCGCGGGCTGTATCGCGCTGAGAACGGTTTTCAAGATAGCGCAGGGTCAATAGCCGCGCGTCGCGGGGCGGCAGCGCGTCCAGCAGCGCCTTCACGCTGGCATAATCGGCCGCGCTGGTGATGTGCTGATCCTCCGCGCCCAGCATTTCATGCAGGGGGATTTCACCCTCCCCCGCCTCCTCATCCAGCGACACGCCGCGGCCGCTTTCCAGGCTCAGCAGGGTATCCAGCGTGCGGGCCTCGTCCCAGCCCAGGCATTCGGCCAGTTCGGACAGCGTAGGCTCGCGCATCAGCTGCATGGTCAGCTCGCGCCGCGCGCGGGTCAGCTGCGCACCCTGCTCATACAGCGTGCGGGGCAGGTGCACCGCCGCAGCCTGATCGCGCAGATAATTGCGGATCGCTCCGCCGGCATACTGCGCGGCAAAGGCGGCAAAGGGCACGCCGCGCTCAGGCTGATAAACGCGCAGTGCGCGCACGCAGGCCAGGCACGCCGCCTGATACAGGTCGTCATATTCCGCGCCGCGCCCGATAAACCTGCGCGCCACCTGTGCGCACAGGGGCAGCGCCGCCTGCGCCGCAGCGTCCAGGCCTTCGGGCGAGGGCGCGCGGGCATAGCCTTCGGCCAGCGCCTGCAGGGCGATCATATCCATCATGCTTACCCCACCCGCAGCGTCATGCGCACGCCCGTGCAGCCGCGCGCATCATAAAACACCTGCGCCTGATTGACCAGCGGCAACAGCACGGCCCGGGTGATATCGGCGCTATCCTCCGGACCGGGCACGCCCGCGCGGCCGCCCAGCCGCAGCGAAAGCGTCACCTGATCCGCCTGCGCGCGGTAAATATCGCACAGCGCCTGCGCGCCCTCATCCGCGCTTTCCGTCAGGGCGGAAAAGGCCTCCAGCGCGGCCTCGCGCAGATCCTCCAGCGCGTCCAGCGGCAGATCATACGCCGCCGCCGCGCCCGATACCGCCGTGCGCAGAAAAATCGCATAACCCTGCCTGGCGGGAAAGCTCAGGCTGAACGCAGCATCCGTCATCGTTTATCCACAACCTTCATATCTTTTTCGGGCAGGGTGGTCATCAGCGTGGCCAGCATGTCCTCCGCGTCCTCGCACCACCAATCGCGCGGGGCAAGCAGGGTAATGCCCTCGTCGGGGAAATTCATATACACGGGCACCTTGCCCGGCTGGCGCTGCAGCACCTCTTTCACCTCGTCCATCTGGCTGCGCTGCATGCGCAGATACAGTTTAACCGGCGAACGCTTAGCCCGCTCGATATCGGACATCGGCTCCTCAGGCGGGGGCAGTTGCACCAGCGGCTCCACCACATCCACCAGGAGCTTTGTATCCTCCTCCTCGCGCACGCTCAAATGCCCTGTCAGCAGCACAGGCATGTCCAATTCCAGCAGCTTGTTATAGCGCTCAAAGATGCGCGGGAACAGCAGGCATTCGATCTGCCCGGTCAGATCCTCCAGGGTGATAAAGCCCATCATCGCGCCCTTCTTGGTGGCCTTAGGGCGCAGCGCGGTCAGGATGCCGCCCATGACCACCTGGCGGCCATCCTCATCAATGCCCGCATCGGGGCGCTCCTTGAGCTCCGCCACCCAGGCGGTGTTGATTTCCAGCGCTTCCAGCTCCTTGCGGTACTCGTCCAGCGGATGGCCGGACACATACACGCCCGTCATCTCTTTTTCCATGGATAGTAGCTGCTTGTAGGGATACTCGCCCACATCGGGATAGGTATCCTCGATGGCCAGATCGGCGGTGGGCTGCCCCATATCGAACAGCGAAATCTGCCCAACCACGTTTTGCCGCCGCTTGGCGGAGTTGGCCTCCAGCGCCTGATCGAACACGCGCATGCATTGCAGCCGCGTCGCGCCCATATGATCAAAGCACCCGGCCATAATCAGGCTTTCCACCGCACGCTTGTTGACGGCCTCGCTGTCGATGCGGCGACAGAACTCAAACACATCCCGATAGGGGCCGGACAGCCTGCGCTCCTGCACAATGGCGTCCACGGCGCTGTTGCCCACATTTTTCACGCCGCTCATGCCCATGCGCACGCACTTTACGCCCTCTTTGTTGGTTTCCACCGTAAACTTGCGATCGGAAAAATTGACGTGCGGCGGCAGCACGGGAATCTCCTTTTTGCGGCAGTACTGGATATAGGCAGCCACCTTGGCAGCGTTGCCCACCACGCTGTTCATCATGGCGGCCATGAACTCCGCCGGATAATAATACTTGAGCCAGCCCGTCTGCACAGCGACCACAGCATAGCAGGCGGCGTGCGCCTTGTTGAAGGCATAGCTGGCAAAGGCTGTCATTTCGTCAAAGATATGCTCGGCCACGGCGGCAGGCACGCCGCGGTTGACCGCGCCGGGCACATGCTCTTTTTCAGAGCCGTAGACAAAGTTTTTCCGCTCGGCAGCCATGACGTCCTTTTTCTTCTTGGCCATGGCGCGGCGCACCAGGTCGGAGCGGCCGTAGGAATAGCCCGCCAGATCGCGCACGATCTGCATCACCTGCTCCTGATACACCATGCAGCCATAGGTAACATCCAGAATGGGCGCAAGCTGCGGCGTTTCATAGTGCACACTGGCAGGATCGCGCTTGCCCGCAATATAGCGCGGAATGGACTCCATGGGGCCGGGACGGTACAGGCTGATGGCAGCGATGATATCCTCAAAGTTTTCGGGCTGCATGTTGGTAAGGAAGGTGCGCATGCCGCCGCCTTCCAGCTGGAACACGCCGTCCGTATCGCCCTGGGAGATCATCTGATAAATCGCAGGATCGTCCATGGGGATGTCCTCAGGCTTCATATTCACACCCTGCGAGCGCATCAGATCCAGCGTATCCCGGATCACCGTCAGGGTTCGCAAGCCCAGGAAGTCCATTTTAAGCAGGCCCAGCTTGCCGATAATGCCCATGGGGAACTGCGTGGTGACAACATCCTCATTGGTTTGCAGCGGCACAAAGTGCACCGCCGGTTCGCCGGTAATGAGCACGCCGGCGGCATGGGTGGAGGCATGGCGCGGCATACCCTCCAATTTAAGCGAAATATCAATCAGGCGCTTGATGCGCGGATCGTTCTCATACCCGGCTTTCAGCTCGGTGCTCAGCGTCAGCGCCTTTTCCAGCGTCATGCCCAGATCCATGGGCACCTGCTTGGCGATCTGATCGGTCTCGGCATAGGTATAGCCCAGCACGCGGCCCACATCGCGGATCACGCCGCGCGCGGCCATGGTGCCAAAGGTAATGATCTGGCACACATGATCCTGCCCGTACTTGTGCGCCACATAGTTGATCACTTCCTGACGGCGCTCATAGCAGAAGTCCATGTCGATATCGGGCATGCTGACGCGCTCGGGATTGAGGAAGCGCTCAAACGTCAGGTTATACCTGATGGGATCCAGCTGGGTGATATTCAGGCAATAGGCCACGATGCTGGCCGCGCCGCTGCCGCGTCCGGGGCCCACCATGATGCCCGCGTCCTTGGCGAACTTGACGAAATCCCACACGATCAAAAAGTAATCCACATACCCCATCTGGGTGATCACGCCGATTTCGTATTCCAGGCGCTCGCGCGCCACGGGATCGTCTGCCGCATAGCGCTTGGCAAAGCCCTCCTCCACCAGCTTGCGCAGCAGGGTATCGCTGGTTTCGCCCTCGGGCACAGGGAAGTGCGGCAGATGGACGGTATTAAAATCAAACGTCACGTTGCAGCGCATGGCGATATCGTGCGCGCGCTGCACCGCGTCCGCATGGCCGGGGAACAGCGCCAGCATTTCATCTTCGCTTTTCACATACAGCTGATCGGTATCCATGCGCATGCGGTTCTCGTCATCCAGCGTTTTGCCCGTCTGGATGCACATGAGCACCTCCTGCGTTTCGGCGTCCTCGCGGCGCATATAGTGGCAGTCGTTGGTGACCACCAAGGGAATGCCGGTGCGCTCACTCATATCGATGATGCGCGGCAGCAGGCGCTTTTCCTCAGAGATGCCATGATCCATGATTTCGATATAAAAATGATCGGGGCCAAACAGCGCAGCCATCTCGCGGGTATACTTTTCAGCCTCGGCGATGCGGCCGTCCAGCAGGAGCTTTGGCAGATCGCCCGACAGGCACGCCGTCAGGCAGATCAGCCCCTCGCTGTGCTCGCGCAGCAGTTTATAATCGATACGCGGCTTATAGTAAAAACCGCGCGTAAAGGCCTCGCTGCACAGATACATCAGGTTCTGGTAGCCCGTATTGTTCTCGCACAGCAAAATCAGGTGGCTATATTCGCGGTTGGCGTACACCTTTTCATCCATATTGGGGCACAGGTACATTTCGCACCCGATCACCGGATGCACGCCCGCATCCTGGCAGGCGGTGTAAAAATCCACCACGCCATAGAGCACGCCATGGTCGGTGATGGCGCAGGCGTCCATGCCCAGCTCCTTAATCAGCGCGGGCAGCTTTTTGATGCGGCACGCGCCGTCCAGCAAGCTGTACTCGGTATGCAGATGCAAATGCGCAAACGCCATGGCGATACCTCCCCATTTTTTATCTTCCGTATTATACCGCAATTTTCATGGCTTGGCAAATGCATATCATCACAAATGTCAGCGCCGCGCTCAATGCGGCGCGAATGACCCCGTAACCCGCCAGCCGGACAACCGATATCCCCACCCCGCGCCAGTAGCCCGCGTTCTGAAACAGGATCGCCGCGCCCGAAAACGCGCAGGCCGCCGATATCAGGCACAGCGTAGGCACGCGCGGCCAGGCAAGGGAAATTACCGCCCGGCAGCCGCCGCTCATTTCCAGCGCCGCATGCAGCAGCGCGCGCGGAACATCAGGCAAAAAGGCCCCGGTCAGGGCCGCCGCCAGCGCGCCCATGGCGATGCACCCGCCCACCGACAGCATGGCCAGCGCGCTCTGCGCCACGGCCTGGGGCAGGGAAACCTCGGGCGTCTGGATATCGCGCGCCTGCCCGCGCGGCAGCAGCAGCCCGCCCAGCGCCAGCGCGCCCAGATGCGATGCAAGCAGGATCGTCCCATCAGCCCGGCTATCCAGCCACAGCGCCAGCGTGCCCGCAAAGAACATGGGGCTCACCCCGCCCGTCATCATGGCCGAGCGCCGCGCGGCGCGCTCATCCCCCACCTCCGCCAGCAGCCGTGCGCCCGTGGGCGAACCGCCCAGCATGCCGGTCAACCGCAGCGCCCACAGCGGCGCGCGCCGCCCGCAGGCAAGCAGCTGCGCCAGGCAGGAAAAGGGAAACAGAAACGGCAGCACACCCTGTGTAAAGGCCGTTAGTCCGTTTAGTACAGCCGCCGCCCCCGCGCGCGGCGAGGCCATCAGTCCGCCCAGCAGTGCCCCAGCCAGGGCGGATTGTAAATTTTTGTGCGCGCGGGCGGACAAATTCATGGCAAAATCTCCTTTTGGCTTTTCATTTTGGCGATATTCTATTATAATGGGAAGCAGTGGAGGTATATGCCTTATGATGAAGTTGGCCCGCGCGCAGCGGCAGGACGCGCTGCCCCTGCTGCGCCTGTATCGTCTCTGCGCCAATCAGCCCCAATCCACCTGGAACGAATACTATCCCAGCCCCGTCGAGGTGCGGGAGGATCTGGATTTCGGCGGCCTGTATGTGCTGCGCGACGCGCATCGCATCGTTGCCTGTGCCAGCCTGATCCTGCCCGAGGAGGGCGCGGAAACCGGCGACGTATTTACCCCGGCCAGCAAGCCCTGCGCCCTCGCGCGCCTGGGTGTGCTGCCCGATTGTCAGGGCCGCGGCTATGGCAAGGCCATGCTGTGCAGCATGCTGCATGTAGCCCGCGCGCAGGGCTATGACGCCGTGCGCCTGCTGGTTGGCGCGGATAATGCGCCCGCCATTCATTTATATGAAGAAACCGGCTTTATCGCCGTGGGCGAAACCGATGCTTACGATGAGCACTGGCTGCAAATGGAGCGGCTGCTGACGGCATGAAACGGCTGCTTTGCATCGTATTGATTCTTCTTCTGCTGCCCGGCATGGCGCTGGGTGAGGGCGTTGCGCTCTCCTTTACAGCGCAGGACAGCAAGCTCTGGCCGCAGGGCGCGGCCGAGGCGCTGAATACCCTGCTGGACGGCATGACGCTGACCGTGGACGACACGGGCGCGGATATGCGCTGCCAGCTTGCGCGCGGCAATCAAGCCTGGCTGTCGTTAAGCAGCGGCGCGCCGCGGATAACGCTGGAACTCATGCTGTCCCTGTCGCAATCGCTGGGCACTTTGCTGGCGGATTTCGAGCGCGAGGAGCACCGCTCCATTGAAATGGGCGACGTGCTGACCAGCCCATTGCAATTGACCTACGCCCTCACGCGCGAGGAGTGGCAGGAAAAGTGGCCCGATGTGCTGGCGCTGATCGCGGATGTGTTCCCTGCCTACGATCTTTCCGGCTTTGATATCACCAGCGACAAGGCCACCTTCAAGCGCTACTTTGCCCGCGACGGGCAGGAAATCGGCGCGTACTTTTATGCCGGCAGCGCGCGCGTTGCGCCCGAGGATATCCGCGAGATCCGGCTGGAATGGGGCTGCCGGGCTGATAAGGCGCTGTACCTGGCCTTTCGAAGCCCCAGCCAGGGAAAGGGCGAAACGCGCAATTTCAGGATCGCCTTCAGCGCGCGCATTGCCAAGCAGACCGTCTGGTCATGCGAGGTGCGCCGCGTCGCGGGCGATTACGAGCGCATTTTTGCTGCCGACGGCCGCTATACCAGCAGCTTTCTGGATGGCAAGTCCACCGCGTCCTATCAGCGCAAGCAGGGCAAACGCTCGCTCAAATACACGCTGACCTTGCAGCCAAATGGCGAACAGACCGCAGCCTATGCCCTCAACCGCGGCGGAAAGCTGCTGCTTTCCGGCACGGTACAGTGGACGGCAGCCGCGCTTCCCGCCGGGCTGCCAGTACAAACCGACACAGCGGCCCTTGCGCGCCTTTTTACGCAAACCCTGATGGCGGAGGATCCCGCCAACGCACAGGCGCTTTTGCAGGCCCTGTGCTGGACGGACTATTTAAACGGCGATATCACGCAGCTGCGCGTATCCCCCGAGCCTACGCGCGCGGCTGATAAGGAGGATCCCTGATATGAAGAAATGCCTGTGCATCCTGCTGTGCGTGCTGCTTGCGCTGCCGCTGACAGGCCTGGCCAAGGTGTCGGACAAGCCCATTCTGGATATTATGCAGCGCCAGATCGAGGCCAACACCAGCTACCGCGTGCAGCTTTCCGCCAGCGCGGCGGGCGACGCGCCCTTCTTTATCGGCGCGGATACCTGGGCGGCGCTCAAGCAGCTGCTGCCCGCGGTATCGCTAAACGCCACCTATGTGCGCTCCAAATCCGCCGATACGCTGGGCGATACGCAAACGCGCCTGATGCTCTACCGCGCGGATGAAAAGCTGTCCACCCTCACCCTGTCCGGGCGGGGCGACCGGCAGTACATTTCCGGCGACGTGCTGGGCGAACAGGTGCTGTCCATTCCGCGCGACGCCAACGCACTGTCCATGATGCTCTTCCCCGCAGGAGAAGCCCCCTGGCCTTCGCTGAACCGCGCGCTCTATGCCGTTGCAACGGCGGACAGCGATTGGCAGACTCAGCTGAACGCGGCGCTTGCGCCATACTACAGCCTGCTTTCCGCCTGGTTGCAGCAGAACACCCAGATGACGCTGGAGCGCGACGCGGATGGCGACATGCGCACCATATCCACCGCCACCTTCACCGTGCAGCAGGCCGCGCAGGAAGCCGAAGAGCTGCTGCGCGCCCTGTATCAGGATGAAACAATGCTGGGCCTGCTGCGCCAGCGCTTCAGCCCAGAGGAAGCCGCGCTGTATCTGGAGCCGGGCATGCTTCCCGTATTCGTCAGCGCGCTGAATCAGCTTTCCTCCGAGCAGGTGTTGACCCTCACCCGCGCCTTTACCGCCGATGGCACGCTGATCCGCGAAACGCTGGATCTGCCCCTGGAAAATCATGCAACGCTGTCCCATTTCCGTCTGGAAAAGGAAAACGGTGCACAGACGATTGAGATGACCTTGACCACCGGCACTGTGCTGCGCTTTTCCCTGCGCGCGCAGGGGACGGGCGTGTATGCGGGCGAATTCTCGCTCAGCTCCGGCGAAAGCGTCGCGCTGGCGGGTACCTATCTGTTCACCGCCGTGCTGGGCGAAGAACAGTATAACGAAGCCAACGCCGGCAAGGAGCGCACACAGCAGCACACCTTCTCCCTGCTGGTGCAGCCCGCGCAGGGGCAAACTTTCCCCACGCAGCTGCTTCAGGCGGACATAACCCTGGCCGCCGGAGCCAGCACCGAAAACGCTGTGTGGGTGGATGTGAATCTATCCTACACCCAGCCTGGCACGGACACGGCACTGACCTTGAATTACCACAGCCGCACGGGCGCACCGCTGTCGCAGGCGGAGGTAAACACTGCCGCTGCTGTGGCGCTGGACGGGCTGTCCCAGCAAGAATTGACCGATTACATTGCCGCCCACAGCGAAGCGCTGATCGGCAGCCTGACCGCGATCCTGGGACAGATCCAGCCCGCAACGCCCATCCCAGCTACCGAGGTTCCCACGCAAGCGCCTACCGATGTCCCCACGCAGGCTCCCACCCAAGCGCCTACTGCGCAGCCCAGCGAAACGCCGGCAGAAATTCCCACTGAAATTCCCGCCGCGCAGTAATCAACATGGCGCTTTCTGCATTGACATGGCAGATTCGCCCATGGTATAATATACTTGGTCATACAATCGTAATGTTTATGAAACATTAAAAGGAGGAACCGTTTTCAATGAAAAAGCTTGTTGCCCTGCTGATGGCGCTGGTTCTGGCGCTGTCCTGCACCGCGGCCTTCGCCGAGGAAGCCGCTGCTGCTACCGGTACAATGACCGGCCTGTCCGTCGCCCTGGATGAAAACTATGTAAAATCCCTCGCCGGCGCGATGGATCCTGACGGCTCCCTGGGCTATGCGCAGGCTGCCGACGCGTTCCTGCAAGTGCTGGATAACCTGGGCATCTATGTAGTTGAAGAGGGCGATCTGGCCCATGTCAGCGTGGAGCTGAACGAGACCGTAATCGCCAACCTGACCGCCGCTGCCGACGATACCGGCGTATCCGTCGTGTCCAGCCTGTTCCCGCACTATGCCATCCGCGCCGAGGGCGTCAGCTTCTCCGATATGCTCATTCCCTCCTATACTATCAACGACCAGTCCTTCACCCAGGAAGAGATGACGGCCATGCTGCAGCAGCTCAGCGCCGTTGTGGCTCCTTATTGGGAAGACGCGCTGGCGATTTCCGCTCAGATTCAGGGCGCTGTCAATGAAGACGGCAGCGCCACCTCGGTAATCACCACCAAGAACGTCGCCGCGCTTTGGAGCGCCTGGAGCACCCGCCTGTCCTCCGACGCCGCCATGCAGGGCATTTTGCAGTCTGTGCTTGAGCTTGTCAATGAGGGGCAGCCTGAGCAGCTCACCCTGCCCGAGCTGATGCAGTCCGTCCAGAGCGCTGTTGACGAGCTGAACGCACAGGAAGAAAACGTAATGTGCGCTGTCACCGTATACGAGGATGAAGCCGCCGGCAGTCAGCATATCATCATCAATGCGATGGATTCCCTGCAGCTCCAGCTGTCCTCTTATGTAAACGAAAACAACCATGCGTGCATGGACATCACGCTGATGACCAACTCCTCCGAGTCCGGCGAAGCCGAGTCCTGGGAAGACATTTATAACGCCATTACCAGCGGCGAAAACACCGAGGATCTGCTGCTGGGCGTAACCATTGAAATCACCGATTCCGAAACCGTGGATGCGCAGCTGTACGCCTATGTGGACGGCGAAAAATGGCAGCTTGCCTTCGGCGTAACCGGCGCGACCGAGCAGTTCAACGGCTTTGCCTACCTGTCGCTGGATCCCGGCATGGGGCTGGATGACGGCCTGGTCACCCTGAACGTGGTAAGCCTTGATCTGGGCGAGCCCCTGGACATCGCCGCTCCCTCTCTGGAAGGCCTGACCGTGCTGGACGCCTCCACCATGGGCGAAGACGAAGCGAATCTGCTCCTGGCCGATCTGCAGAACTACGGCCTGGCCACGCTGATCACCAATGCGCAGACCGCCATGCCCGAACAGGTGGCCCTGCTGCTAACCCTGCTGACCAGCGCGCAGGAGTAAACGCCAGTCTGTTCGCATCATCCATCCTAAACAACAGCAAACGCCCTGCGGATAAGCCCGCAGGGCGTTTGTTCGTATGAAGGGATAAGCCGCGTTTGCTGTGAACCGTCCTCTCGCAGGGGCTTTCCGCTTCTGCTTCCAGCGCCCAATCATCCCCGCGGCAGTGCCGCCTTCCAGCTTTATTAACTTGACTTTCACGGCGCAGCGCAGCCTTCTTTGATTCTTTCCTTGTACGCCCCGCGCTACTGCCTTACGGCAAGCGCGGGTTTCGGGCGGCAATTTACAAAATTGCGCGCCCTCAGCCGCCTGCGGCGGCGCTATGGCTCCAAGAAAGAATCGTACCCTCGTATCCCCGTCCCCCGCCGGCTCCCTTTACCGCGCGCTCACTTAATCCCCACCGTGCGCAGGAATTGCCCAGTATAGCTGCTTGCGCAGGCGGCCACCTGCTCGGGCGTGCCGCAGGCAACCACCTCGCCGCCCTTGTCGCCGCCCTCAGGGCCCAGATCAATCAGATAATCCGCTACCTTGAGCACATCCAGATTATGCTCAATCACCAGTACGCTGTTGCCCGCGTCGGTCAGCTGCTGCAGCACGCGCACCAGACGCGAAACATCATCCACATGCAGGCCGGTAGTCGGCTCGTCCAGCAGGATCATCGTGCGACCCGTAGCACGGCGGCTCAGCTCGGTAGCCAGCTTGATGCGCTGCGCCTCGCCGCCCGACAGCGTAGTGCTGCTCTGCCCCAGGCGCATATAGCCCAAGCCCACATCCATCAGCGTGCGCAGCTTGGTCATGATCTGCGGATGCGCCTCGAATACCTCCATGGCCTTTTCCACCGTCATATCCAGCACGTCGGCGATGCTGTAGCCGCGATATTTTACCTGCAGGGTTTCGTGATTGTAGCGCTTGCCGCCGCACACCTCGCAGGGCACGTACAGGTCGGGCATAAAGTGCATTTCAATCTTGAGCAGGCCGTCGCCGCTGCAAGCTTCGCAGCGACCACCCTTTACGTTGAAAGAGAAGCGGTTTTCCTTGTAGCCGCGCACCTTGGCCTCGTTGGTCTGGGCAAATACGCGGCGAATCAGGTCAAACAGGCCCGTATAGGTGGCGGGATTGCTGCGCGGCGTGCGGCCGATGGGGCTTTGATCAATGCAGATGATCTTGTCCAGCTGCTCGATCCCCTCGATGCCGTCGCAGTCGCCAGGCTTGGTGCGGGCGCGGTTCAGATCGCGCGCCAGCGTTTTATGCACGATGGCGTTGACCAGGCTGGATTTGCCGCTGCCCGATACGCCGCTGACGCAGCACAGCACGCCCAGCGGGAAGGCCACGTCGATGTTTTTCAGGTTATGCTCCCGCGCGCCATGCACGGTCAAAAAGCCCTTGGGTGCGCGCCGCTGCGCCGGGATGGGAATGCTGCGGCGGCCAGCCAGATAATCGCCAGTGATGGAGCCAGGGGTGTTCATAATTTCCTCCACCGTGCCGCAGGCCACAATGTTGCCGCCATGTTCACCCGCACCCGGCCCGATGTCTACCACATAGTCCGCCGAGCGCAGGGTTTCCTCATCATGCTCCACCACAATCAGCGTGTTGCCCAGATCGCGCAAATGGCGCAGCGTGGCCAGCAAGCGCGCGTTATCACGCTGATGCAGGCCGATGCTGGGCTCGTCCAGAATGTAGAGCACGCCCACCAGGCCGCTGCCAATCTGCGTAGCCAGGCGAATGCGCTGCGCTTCGCCGCCCGACAGCGTGGCCGCGCCGCGGGACAGGGTCAGATAATCCAGCCCCACATCGCACAGGAAGCTCAGCCGCGCGTCGATTTCCTTCAGGATGGGCGCGGCGATCATGGTCTGCGTGGGATTCAGCTGAAGCCCTGCCAGGAACGCCCGCGCGGCGCGGATGTTCATTTCGGATACCTCGGCAATGTTCTTGCCGCCCACGGTGACGGCCAGCGCTTCCTTTTTCAGGCGCTTGCCGCCGCAGTCGGGGCAGGTCTCATTGCTCATGTATTCCTCATAGGCGGCCTTCATCGCGTCGCTGCCGGTATCCCGATAGCGGCGCTCCAGCGCGTTCACCACGCCTTCAAAGGCCGTCATATACTTGCCGCTGCCGTTGATGCTCTCATAATTAACGGCGATTTTCTCGCCCTTCGTACCATAGAGCAGGATATCCATGATCTTCTTGGGCAGCTCGCGCACGGGGGTATCCATAGAAAAGCCGTAATGCGCAGCCAGGGAACTGAGCAGGTTATTGGCCATGGAGCCAGCAGTGCCCGAATCGCCCCAGCCCATGCAGCTGATTGCCCCCTCATTGAGGGATTTATCGCGATCGGGAATGCACAGATCGGGGCTGATTTTCATCAGCGTGCCCAGGCCCGCGCAGGTGGGGCACGCGCCATAGGGATTGTTGAAGGAGAACATGCGCGGGGTCAGCTCCTCAATGTTTACGCCGCAGTCCGGGCAGGCGTAATTCTGAGAAAACTGTGTCTCCTCGCCGCTTTCGATCTGCTGCACGGTGACGAGCCCGCCGCTTTGCTTAAGCGCCGTTTCCAGGCTGTCGGTCAGGCGCTGGCGGATATTGGGACGCACCACCAGGCGATCCACCACGATCTCGATGGTGTGCTTTTTCTGCTTATCCAGCTTGGGCGTTTCGTCCAGCTCGTACATTTCGCCGTCGATGCGCACGCGCAGAAAGCCGTCCTTGAGCGCCTGCTCCAGCAGCTTGGTATGCTCGCCCTTGCGGGTACGCACGATGGGCGAGAGCAGCTGGATCTTGGTGCCCTCGGGCAGCGCCAGCACGGCGGCCACCATCTCATCCACGCTCTGCTGGCGGATTTCGCGCCCGCACACGGGGCAATGCGGCGTGCCTGCGCGGGCATACAGCAGGCGCAGGTAATCATGAATCTCCGTCACAGTGCCCACGGTGGAGCGCGGGTTGCGGGCGGTGGTTTTCTGATCAATGGAAATGGCCGGGGACAGACCCTCAATCAAATCGACGTCAGGCTTATCCATCTGCCCCAAAAACTGCCGGGCGTAAGACGACATGCTTTCCACATAGCGGCGTTGCCCCTCGGCGTATATGGTATCAAAGGCCAGGCTGCTCTTGCCAGAGCCGGACAGGCCGGTAAAGACGATCATGCGGTTGCGCGGCAGGGTAACGCTGACGTTTTTCAGGTTGTGCTCGCGCGCACCCTTTATGATGATGGAATCGTGCATGGAAGAACCTCCGCTGTTGCTGATGAACGGGTGCAATTATAGCACATATGTTCGCATTTAGCAATGGCAAACTGTGGGGAGTTTTCAATTCGTAGAGGATACGGTACTTTCTTGAGTCATAGCGCCGCCACAGGCGGCTGAGGGCGCGCAATTTTCAGCATACGAAAACTGCCACATCCCCCTCATCCGTCTCGCTATTCGCTCGACACCTTCTCCCGTTTGGGAGAAGGCTTTTATAGTTATGCACTATGCAAGAAACTTGGCTGCTCTGCTCAACTATTGCTACCCGTCACGCTTGATTCCCGCACCCAATCATGTCCCGTGGCACGCTGATCGCAGATCAGCGCAGGGCTGGCAAAGCCAGACCGAAGGGGAAATATTCAAGGGGACGGATGGTGCTTGCGCCGATCCGGACACGAGAATTTTCCCTGCCACGGGGGCAGCAGGTGGCCAGAGCCACTCCCAACTTAAAACCAGTAATTTTTACATCGCACACCGGTTCTTTGTTACTTTCTTCACTGAAGAAAGTAACGTTCCCCCGTCCCCTGTTCCCGTCCCCTCTTCGCCAAAAGCAGCGCCGGGGAGCAAGCTCCGCCGGCGCTGCAAATAATGTTTAGCTTTTTATAAATAGAAATCCCGTTACTCTTAACCCAGCAGGGCGCGGTCGCTGTTGAACTCACCGCCGCTGGCGCGGGCAAAGGCTTCCATCAAATCGGGCACGGTCAGCTTTTTCTTGTCTTCGCCGCTGATATCCAGGATGATATTGCCCGCGTGCATCATGATCAGCCGGTTGCCATAGGCAATCGCATCGCGCATGTTGTGCGTGACCATCATAGTCATCAGGCCGTTTTCGCGCACAATCTGATCAGACAATTGCAGCACCTTGGCCGCCGTGTGCGGATCCAGCGCCGCCGTGTGCTCGTCCAGCAGCAGCAGCTTTGGCTTTTTCAGCGTGGCCATCAGCAGCGTCAGTGCCTGACGCTGGCCGCCCGACAGCAGCCCCACCTTGGCGGTCATGCGATCCTCCAAGCCCAGACCCAGGGTCTTGAGCCGCTCGCGGTACTCCTCGCGCTCGGCGCGGGTGATGCCCAGGCGCAGGGTGCGGCGCTCGCCTCGGCGTCTGGCTAAAGCCAGGTTTTCTTCAATCTGCATGGAGGCCGCCGTGCCCGTCATGGGATCCTGGAATACGCGCCCCAGGAAGGCCGCGCGGCGATGCTCAGGTTGGTCACGTCGTTGCCATCGATGATGATACTGCCCTCGTCCACCGGCCATACGCCCGCGATGGCATTGAGAATGGTGGATTTGCCCGCGCCATTGCCGCCGATGATGGTGACAAAATCACCGTCATTGAGGTGCAGATTGATATGGTCCAGCGCCACGCGCTCGTTGACCGTGCGGGGATTAAAAGTTTTTCGGACGTTAATCAGATCAAGCATGCTTGCTGCCTCCCTTCCGACTTACGTGCGCGGCCAGCTTTTCCTTCCAGTACGGGATGGCCAGGAACAGCGCCACCACCATGGCGGAGAACAGCTTGAGCATCAGCGGGTTGAGCTTCAGCCACAGCACCACCTGAATGACCATGTAGTAGATCACCGCGCCCAGCGCCACGCCCAGCAGCTTAAAGCCGAAATTATGGAAAATCGCGCTGAAGGCCACCTCGCTGATAATCACGGCGGCCAGGCCGATCACGATCGCGCCGCGGCCCATGTTCACATCCGCTGCGCCCTGATACTGGGTGAACAGCGCCGAGGACAGCGCCACGATGCCGTTGCTGATCATCAGACCCAGGATCTTGCTGCGGGCGGTGTTGATGCCCATGGCGCGTGCCATGGCAGGGTTCGCGCCGGTGGCGCGCAGGGCGCAGCCCCGCTCGGTACCAAAGAACCAGTACAGCACCAGAATCAGCAGCACAATCGCCACCGCCACCACAAAGATGGGGTTGGAGAAAGCCAGCTTTTTCACATTGCGGCCGCTGACCAGCAGATGATAGCGGGTCACGTTGATGGCCATGTTGGACTTAAAGCCCATGATCCACAGGTTAATGGAATAAAGAGAGAACTGCGTCAGGATGCCGGAAAGGATGGCGGGAATACCCATAAAGGTATGAAAAACGCCTGTCAAAAGCCCGGCCAGCATGCCCGCAAGCACCGCGCACAGGAGAGCCACCCACAGCGGCACGCCGTTTACCATCAGCGCCACGCATACCACGCCGCCCGTGGCCATGGTGCCGTCCACTGTCAAATCAGCCACGTCCAGCACCTTGTAGGTGATGTATACGCCTATGGCCATGATACCCCAGATCAGTCCCTGAGCAATTGCGCCTGGCATGGCGCTCAGCAGCGATGATAGATTCATGTTTCCTCCACACAGCACGGTGGGGAAGGAAGGGCGCAAGCCCTTCCTTCCCGTACTCTAAAATGTTCTTTTGGTTTTTACTTGGCGATCGCCACGTAGTCGGCAGGCACGTTCACACCCAGGATCTCACACATTTCGGCGTTGAATTCCTTGGTGGTGGTCGGCGCGTAGCGGATGGCCATCTGGCTGATATCCGCGCCCTGGGTCAGCACTTCAAAGGCCATTTCGCCCGTGATGCGGCCCAGCTCGTAGTAGCTGATGGACAGCGTGGTCACGCCGCAGCCGGAGCAGATGCCTTCCTCGCCCGCAACCACGGGTACCTTTTCCACTTCCACCACGTTGCGGATGGCCTCGGTGCAGCTGGCAGCGGTGTTATCGGTGGGCACATAAATGACGTCGCTGGTCTGGCAGGCCGTGCTGGTCATGGACGCCACGTCGCTGGAATCGCTGAAGGCGAACTCCGTGCAGTGGAAGCCCAGCTTGGTCAGCTCCTGCGTCATCACTTCAATCTGGTAGGCCGAGTTGGCTTCACTGGAGCAGTAGAGCAGGCCAACTTCCTTGGCTTCAGGGAACAGCTCCTTGATCATCGCCGCCTGCTGATCCAGCGGGGCCAGATCGGAGGTACCGGAGATGTTGGTACCCGTCTTGCCGTCCACACAGGTCAGATCCAGCGCCACGCCGTAATCCGTCACCGCCGTGCCCAGAATCGGGATATCGCCCGTAGCGCTCTGCGCCGCCTGCAGCGCGCCGGTAGCGTTGGCCATGATCAGGTCAACATTATCCGCCACGAAAGTATTCATGATCTGCATGCAAGTAGCAGCCTCGCCAGCCGCGTTCTTTTCATTAAATACAACCTTATCGCCCAGCTTTTCGGTCAGGAAATCGCGGAAGCCCTTGGTGGCCGCGTCCAGCGCCGGATGGGGAGCCAGCTGGCAAATGCCGATGCTATAGGTTTTTTCCTCCGCCAGAGCCGGGCACAGACCCGCCAGCAGCAGACAGACAGCCATCAAAATCGCGCATACCTTTTTCATTGTGGTTTCCTCCTTAAAATACTTATCAAAAAGCGGCCCCCGTCTGAAAGGGAGCCGCTGATTGAACTGATCCCGGCCATGCCGGAACAACCTCAGACGCTTCGATTCAGACGTGCATTTTGAGCGCGGTAATAGTAATAAAAGCCGCGGTAAAAAAACAGCACGCTAAAGAAGCGCACAGCATCAACCATGCGGAAGGACGCCATCGCGTTGCGGGTGTTGATCGTAGTCATTGTGGCGTCCTCCTTGCTTGATTGATGGGCAAATTATAATCCAGCCAGGCGCGGCTGTCAACCGGTTTATGCATAGAATACAATGGAAAAACAGGGAAATCGGCTTCAGCGCCGGATTGGGCGCATAATCATGCAAAGCATGTATGCGCGCTTACTGCGCGATGGCTTCGTAATCCGTCGGCATGGTCAGGCCCAGCGCCGCGCACAGCTCGGCATTGTATTTCTTGGCCGTGGTCGGCGCATAGCGGATGGCCATCTGGCTGATATCCACGCCCTCGCACAGCACCTCAAAGGCCATTTCGCCCGTGATGCGGCCCAGCTCGTAGTAGCTGATGGACAGCGTTGCCACGCCGCAGCCCGCGCACGCGCCCTCCTCGCCCGCAATGATCGGCACGCGATCCACCTCTGCCACATTGCGGATGGCTTCGGCGCAGGTCGCCACCACGTTGTCAGTAGGCACATAAATCACGTCGCTGTTCTGGCAGGCCGTGCTGGTCATGGAGGTCACGTCGCTGGAATCGCTGAAGGCAAACTCCGTGCAACGGAAGCCCAGCTTGGTCAGCTCCTGCGTCATCACTTCGATCTGGTAGGCCGAGTTGGCCTCGCTGGAGCAGTACAGCAGGCCGACTTCCTTGGCTTCGGGGAACAGCTCCTTGATCATCGCCGCCTGCTGATCCAGCGGAGCCAGGTCGGACGTGCCGGAGATATTTACCCCCGTCTTGCCGTCCACGCAGGTCAGATCCAGCGCCACGCCATAATCCGTCACCGCCGTGCCCAGAATCGGGATATCGCCCGTAGCGCTCTGCGCCGCCTGCAGCGAAGCGGTAGCGTTGGCCATGATCAGGTCAACATCCTCGGAGATAAAGGAGTTCATGATCTGCATGCAAGTAGCAGCCTCGCCAGCCGCGTTCTGCTCGTCAAATACTACCCTGTCGCCCAACTTTTCGGTCAGGAAATCGCGGAAGCCCTGGGTGGCTGCATCCAGCGCCGGGTGCGGAGCCAACTGACAGATACCGATTCTATAGGTCTTATCCTCCGCCAGAGCCGGGCACAGCCCCGCCAGCAGCAGACACAAAGCCATCACAATCGCGCATACCTTTTTCATCGTAGGTTCCTCCTGTAAAAGTTAATTATCAAAAAGCGGCCCCCTGTCTGAAAGGGAGCCGCCGCTTGAATCGGAATGTCCGGCCGCGCCGGTATCCTCACGCGCTTCTTTTCAGACAGGCTATTTGGGCATAATAGTAATAATAGCCGTAATACAAAGAAGACACGCCAACATAGCGTGCCGAAAGCGCGTTGCAGGAATCCGACCGGAAACTGCGCTGCATCTGCTGCGTCATGACGGCCGCCTCCCTTTCATCTTGATAGCTAGATTATAAAATAGCGCATCCGCGCTGTCAACCGTTTTGCGCGCAGAATACAACGGAAAAACAGGCGCCGGGGACAGCTTCTGCCCATTCCGGCGCCAATGGCTTATTTTTCCTCACGTTTGCGGATGTTGATGCCCATCTCATCCGCCGTTTCCATCAGGGTATCCAGGGCTTGGATGATCTGCTCGGGCTTGTGCTCGCTGATCACGCAGAAGCGCAGGCGCGCGCTGTTGCGCGGCACGGCCGGGTACACCGCCGGGGGAACAAACACGCCCTTGTGCCCCAGCGCCACAGACAGCTCAAACGCATCCGAATCATTGCCGATCAGGATGGGAATGATGGCCGAATCGCCCGCCAGGCAGGTATCCAGCCCGCGCTTATGCGCCTCGGACACAAACAGCTTGATATTGCGCTGCAAGCGCTGCATGATGGTAGGATCGCTGCGCAGCAGGCGCACGGCTTCCAGCGCCGCGCCGGCCAGCGGCGGCGCCATGCCCACCGAAAATACAAAGCCCGGCAGCGTGTAGCGCAGATATTCAATCAGCGCCTTTTTGCCCGCCAGATAGCCGCCGCAGGTGCCCAGACCCTTGCTCAGCGTGCCCATCTTGATATCGATATCGTCGCCCGCCAGGCCAAAGAACTCGTCCACGCCCGCGCCGGTAGCGCCCAGCACGCCCGCAGAGTGCGCCTCGTCCACCATCAGGAAGCAGCCATACTGTTTTTTCAGCCGCACATATTCGGGCACAGGAGCCACGTCGCCGTCCATGCTGTACGCGCCCTCGCACACAATCAGCACCTTGGCAAACTTATCGCGCTGCGCGCGCAGGATGCTTTCCAACGCGGCCACGTCGTTGTGCGGAAAGGCCTTGGATACCGCGTCGCTCATGCGGCATCCCTCGTGGATGGAGTTATGCGCCAGCGCGTCGTATACGATCAGATCGCCCTTGCCGCAGAAATTGCCCACAAAGGTTACGTTGGTCGCATGGCCGGATACCAGCACCAGCGCGTCCTCGGTGTGCTTCCACTCCGCAATGGCGGCTTCCAGCTGCTCGTGCAGCTTCTTTTCGCCGCCCAGCAGACGGCTGCCGCTGGCCGACGTGCCGTACTTCCTGGTGGCCTCGATGGCCGCGTTGACGGTCTCGGGACGGCCGGACATGCCCGCGTAGTTATAGGAGCCAAAGTTGAGCACCTCGTGGCCGTCCATCACGGAGGTATCCATCAGCGGGGACTCATGACACACAAAGTAGGGATTCTCGCCGTGAATGGCGCGGAAGCGCTCCTGCAAGGCGGCGTACTCCGGGGTATCCTCAATGCGGGTAATACGCTTGACCTTGCCCGCCTCGGGAGCGGGGGTCTGGGCAGGCAGATCGCCGTGCAGCCGCGCGCGGATCACGCGAGCCACATCGCGGGCGCAGGTGCAGCCGGCAATCTCATCCTCGGTCAGCAGCACGCCATAAGCTTCCTCAATTTTGAGCATCACGGACAGCATTTGCAGGCTGTCCCCGCCCAGATCGTTGACGAAGTGCGCGGTGGGCGCTACCGGCTGGCTGATGGACAGCGCGTCGGCAAAGAAGGCCGCCACCTGCTTTTCAATATCATCCTGTCCCGGCAGGTCGACCAACGTATCCTGCTCCTTGGGAGCGGGAGCCGCAGCAGCGGTCTGCTTGGACGCAGGTGCGCTGCCCGTGAGCGCTTCGCAGGGGAATTCGCCCTTTTCGATGCGCTGGCGCAGCTCCACACGCTTTACCTTCATGCTGCCAGAAAGCGGCAGCTTTTCGGCCGTGCACAGCACCAGACGTGCCTGCTTGGGCGCGGGCAGGGTGCGGTTGCGCTGCTCTACCTCGGCCTTGATCTGCGCGCGCAGGGCGGCGTCGCGCATGCCCTCGCCCAGGGTCAGCACCAGCGTCACCTGCTCGCGGCCCTTATCGCCCGTGCCCAGTACGGTCATCATATCAACGCCCGGAATGCCGGTAAAGGCGTTTTCAATCTCATCTGGATAAATGTTTTCGCCCGACGCGCCGATGATCACATCCTTGATGCGGCCCTCGATGTGCAGGCGCTGCTTTTCGTCAAAGCACACGATATCGCCGGTATGGAACATGCCGTTCTCGTCCAGATCGGGCGGAATCAGCTTGCCGTCGCGCAGCTGACCGATATGAATGGCCTCGCAGCCCACGATCAGCTCGCCAGTCTCCGCAATTTTTGCGTGCGCGATGGGCAGCAGCTTGCCCGAGCACCCGGACAGGCGGGCCTTCATATCCACTGCGCCGTCATAGGCTGTCACGGCGGTTTCGGTCATGCCGTAACCAAAGGATACGCAATAGCCCAGCGCCGCGATATTGCGCAGGTGCTCCTGCGGGGCGTTCGCGCCGCCCAGGGCGATCTGCCGCAGCGTTGGGCCGAACAGCTGCGCGTTAACGGATTTGAACAGCACATGCTTGGCAATCCACATGCCGCCCTCGGGCCATGCGGTCTGGATGGCGATGGAGGTATTCTGCAGCGCGCGGAAGGCGCGGCGCTTGGGCGCGGACAGCTTGGATACCTTCTTTTGCAGGGCGGAGGACAGGCCGTTGATCAGCAGCGGCACGGCCATGATCAGTTCTACCTTGCAGATACGGCAGGTCTTCAGGATGGTTTCCGGCGCGCGGTCATGCAGATAAACCTGCGGATTACCCTCCAGCGCGGTGGGGATCATGTTGGTCATCAAGCCGAAGATATGGTTGAGCGGCAGGAAGCACAGCGTGCGCTCGCGGCCGTATTTTTCGTTGGTCATGCAGCGGCCGCGCTGCTGCTCGATAAAGGCGATGGCCTGCAGGCAGATGGCGCGGCCGTCGTATACATACACGCGCGAGGTGGCCGTGGTGCCCGAGGTGCACAGGGCGATGCGATCCGCCCAGCAGGGCTTGAAATCCTTGCTGTACGCGCCCGAGGTCAATTCGCCCGGCAGGCGCTGGGCAATTTCAGGCAACGCATCGCGGCGCTTGCCGATGATCACCGCCCCGGCCCCCGCCTGGGAAAGCAGGTGGGTCAGTCCCGCATCGCTGAGGGTGGGGTCCAGCAGCAGAGGCTTTCTGCCCGCCGCCAGCAGACCCCAGAACAGGATGGGCCAATCCACGCAGGTTTCCAGGCACAGGCCCACCCAGCCGTCGCGGCGGCCCAGGCGCGCATCGTCAATGCGCGCGGCGGTCTGCAGGGCGCGGGCGTGAAATTCTTCATAATTATAGCTTTGCTCACGATCGTTTTCCAGCCAGATGGCGGCGGTCTGATCGCGGTCTACGCACAGCGTTTCAAAAAAGTTCTCGAAACACAGGTTTTTGCGCAGCAGGGCGCATTTTTGATCGCGGGGCGTCGGCATGCTTTCTCCTTTTTTATCGGTCGGTCATTTTCAGCGATAATAAGCGGCAACAATACGATTAAACAGCTTGCGCGGCAGCAGCTTGTGCATCCAGATGGCGCTGCGCTGATCCAGCGAGGCCACCACCAGTCGCGCGGGCGGGTTCTTCTTCCCGACCGCCTTGGCCACCGCATGCCCCACGCGCTCGGGCGGCAGGCCGTTGGTTTCGTCATGGTGGATTTTGGCCGTGCCGTGCTCGAATGCTGCGGCGTAGGGCGAGTTTTCATTCAGATACACACGGCGATACTTCTGCGAACCGCCGCGGCAGTCACCCGGCTCCACCACCGTCACATGGATTCCCATGCCCAGCGTTTCCTGCGCCAACGCCTCGCCATAAGCCTCCACCGCGTGCTTGGTGGCGCTGTACGCGCCCTGGAACGGGATAGAAAACAGGCCGTTGAGCGAGGAAAACAGCACGATATGCCCGCTTTTCTGCGCGCGCATGGCGGGCATTACAGCCTGTACGCAGCGCGCCATGCCCAGAAAATTGACGTTCATCATATCGGCCAGGATATCGATGGGCAATTCCTCCATGGGCGACATGGTAAAGCTGGCCGCGCAGCACACCAGCGCGTCGACGCGCCCCTGTTCGCGCAGCACGGTATCCACCGCCGCATGCACGCTGTCCGCAGCGCTTACGTCCAGCGCCAGCGCGCGGCAGCCCGTGGGCGGCTCCGCCCCATTGGCAAAGGAGCGCGCCGCGGCGTATACGATATAGCCGTCCGCGGCCAGGCATTGCGCCGCCGCGCTGCCCAAACCCGAGGAGGCTCCGACAACCAGCACAATCTTTTGTGGCATATAATCCGCCCCTTTCAGGCAAATGCATCCTTTTCAGGCAATCCGTGTCATTGTAGCATGGTCAAAAAATATTTGTCAACGTGCCGGGCGGCCCGGTCATTTTTCTGACATCATTTGGTAAGCCAATCTTTTCCCCGCATGCGCGGCGGCAGATGCGCGCAAACTGCCCGCAGGAAAGGATGGCGATATCATCATGAAAAAAGGCAGGATCAGCGCTGCGCGCAAGGCCCTGGCCATCGCCGTGGCGATTGGCTCGGCGCTTCTTTGCGCCTGGCCCATGAACAGCGCGGCCAGCGCCTCCTCCTCGCAGGATCAGCGGCTTGGAGGCCGGGCGCGCCCCGTCATTACGCTGCAATGGCCGCAGTTTTTCGGCGCAGGCAATGAAAAAAGCCGCGACTCCGCCCCCCGCGTGCTCATTCCCGGCGGGCAGGCTATCGGCGTAGCCATCCGCACGCAGGGCGTATTGGTGGTGGGCGCGGGCGATAACGGCCGCGATTCCCTGCGCGAGGGCGATATGATCCTATCCGTCAACGGCGTGCCGCTGCTGGAAAGCGCCATGCTGACCGAGGCCGTCAACGCCGCCCAGGGGCAGCCGCTGTCGCTGCGCATATCGCGCGGCGGGCAGGAAAACGACCTGCTGCTCACTCCACGCTATGATGAAAGCAGCCGCGCCTGGCGGCTGGGCGTATGGGTACGCGACAGCACGGCGGGCGTGGGCACGCTGACCTATTATGATCCCGCCATGGGCACTTACGGCGCGCTGGGCCACGCGATCACCGATTCCGATACCGGCAGCCTGCTGCCTGTACGGGAGGGCGCGCTGATGCAGGCCGAAATCGTGGATGTCCGGCGCGGCCAGCGCGGCGCGCCGGGCGAGCTGCGCGGCTCCTTCCTGCGTGAGCAGGTCACGCTGGGCACGGTGCAGGTCAACACGGCGCTGGGCATCTATGGGCAGCTGGAGGCGCCCGCCGCAAGCGCGCTGTATCCCGAGGGCCTGCCCACGGCCTCCCGCGGACAGGTGCACACGGGCGCAGCCACGATTCTATCCACCATCGCCGGGCAGGAAGCCTGCGAATACGCCATCGAGATCACCCAGGTATCCCGTCAGAGTGCCGCCGCGCCCAAATCCATGGTGCTGCGCGTAACCGACGAGCGGCTGCTGTCTTCCACCGGCGGCATCGTGCAGGGCATGAGCGGCAGCCCCATCCTGCAGGATGGGCGCATCGTCGGGGCGGTCACGCACGTGTTCGTCAGCGATCCCACGCAGGGCTACGGCGTATTCATCGACTGGATGCTGCAGCAGAGCGACGCGCTCTCCGCCCAGCAGTCCGAGGCCGCCTAAGCATGGATTTTACAATTTTCCGCAAAAGCGCGCGTTGACAGCCGGCGCGGATATGGTATAATGAAAAACATACCAAGGTTTATTTTTACGGAGAGGAGGAGAACGCCATGCAGCAGCCCCCGCGCCAGCGCCGCTCCCAGCGCCATGCAGCGCAGCAGGACGGCGTGCGCCGACCGCAATATCCCGACGATACGCCCCGCCCGCAATATCCCGACGATACGCCCCGCCCGCAATATCCCGACGATACGCCCCGCGTGCAGTATCCCGACGATACCGCCCGCCCATCCTATCCCCAGGATAGCGCCCCGGCGCAGTATGCCGCGCCGCGCGCACAGTACCCCGAATATCCGGAGTACCCGGCCTCCTCCACCCCCGTTCAGCCCGCCCAGCAGCAGTCCTATGCTGCCAGCGCATCCTATACCCCCCCGCAGCAGAGCCGCTATCAGCCCTATGCCAGCAGCGCGCAGCCGCCTTATCAGCAGCCCACCGCGCCGGTATATCCGCAGTATACACCGCGCTTTGCGCAAAACAACACGCCCCCGCAGCCGCCTTACTATCCCCCGCGCGATCAGGGCGGCGATTACGGTGAAACCCCGCCGCCGCGCCGCCGCTCGCACGATGGGCTGTGGCTGCTGGTGGTAATCGGCTGCATCGCGCTGCTGATCATCGGCGGGTTCTCGGTTTCGTCGCTGTCCTCCAGCCACTATCCCGCCTTCCGTGAAAAGGTGGCAGCCCTCAACCAGGATATCTTTTATCACGGCGTGCATGTGGACGGCGTGCACCTGGGCGGCATGACGCGCGATCAGGCGCGCCAGGCGCTGACGCAGAACGCCGCCTATAGCGATCAACAGTTTTCCCTGCCCGTAACCATTGACGGCAAGACCTGGACGATCACGCAGCGCGAGCTGCCCCTGACTCGCAACATAGACACCGTGCTGGACGAGGCCTACGCCATCGGCCGCCAGGGCATGCTCGATACGCTAAGCGGCAGCGGCACTCCCTTTGAGGCACGGTATCAGCAGGTTTCCTCCGCCGGGCAGGAGGGCGCGTACCTGTACACCCAAATCACCTATGACAAAGCCACCGTGCGCGCGCTGGCCGAAACGCTGGCCGAGCGCGTGAACGTCAAAGCGCAGGACGCAAGCATTTATCAGTTTGATTTTTCCAGCCGCAGCTTTCAGTTTATGCCCGAGCAGGTGGGGCAGGAAATCGACAGCGAGGAGATTTACAACGCCATTATCTCCCGCATGGACGCGCGCAATTACAGCGCCGTCACCCTAACCACCAAAAAGACCCAGCCCAATGTCACCGTGGCGCAGCTGAACCAGAGCTTCGGCCTGATTTCCAGCTACACCACCTCCACCGGCAACCTCAAGGGCTACAACCGCACCAAGAACATCGAGTTGGCCTGTGCCGCCGTGACCGGCACGGTGGAAAGCGGCAAAACCTTCTCCTTTAACAGCACCACGGGCCGCCGCACAGTGGATAAGGGCTATCTGCCCGCCGGCGCGATTGCCCAGGGCGCAAGCGTGGAGGAAGTGGGCGGCGGCGTGTGTCAGGTATCCAGTACGCTGTTTAACGCCGCAGCCATGGCCAACATGGAAATCGTCTATTCCAGCCCGCATGCCTGGCCCAGCACCTACGTGGCTCCCGGCCGCGACGCGACGGTGGACTGGCAAAGCTATCAGTCGCTGGAGCAGAGCCTCGACCTTAAATTCAAGAACACCAGCGACTATCCTATTTTCATTGTGGCCTATGTAACGGGCAGCAACTACAACAAGGATTGCAAGTGCACGGTGGAAATCTACGGTGTGGCTTTCAAGGACGGCATCAGCATCGATTTGCAGACCGAGCTGGTATCAACCACCCCTGCGCCGACCGAAATTGAGCTTCGCCTGAACACCAGCCTGGCCTATGGCGAAACCAAAACCGTCCGCAAGGCGCGCGACGGCTACGTATACAAGACCTACCGCGTTTATTACCAGAACGGCGTGGAGGTACGGCGCGATTTGCTGCGCACCTCCACCTATCGCACGTATTCCCAGATCGACGAGTACAACTACTGATCCTACACAAGCAGCGTCGAAAGGAGCGAGGCACATGCGCAAGGGCGAAGTGCGCCGGCAATCCATCATCGAAGCCTCCGAAAGGCTGTTCAGCGCCAAGGGCTATCTGGAAACCACGGTGGACGATATTCTGGCCGAGCTGCAATGCAGCAAAGGCAGCTTTTATCACTACTTTGATTCCAAGCTGTCCGTGCTGACCGCCATCTGCGAGGAAAAGGTGCGGCTGTGGTTTGACGCATACAAGAAAACGCGCGTCACCAGCACGCGCGAGCGGCTGAACGTGCTGCTGCGCTGCACGCAGCCCTTCCGGCCGGAGGAGGAGGATTTTCTATTCATGCTGCTTCGCCTGCGCTCCCGCGGCGAATGCGCGGTGATGGAGGGCGCGCTGCGCGGCGCTCAGCGTGAGCTGGTAAAGCCCGAAATCGAAAACCTGCTGATGATCCTGGGCGAAACCGGGCAGGCGCATATCGCCCGGCCTGGACTGGAAGACCTGGTATTTGAAATTCACATCGCCATGTACGATGAAATCTGCGAAACGCTGTCCCGCTGCGTACGGGAGGGCATAGGCGCGGCTCAGGCTTTCCGCGAGACGGTAGAGGCCGCGCGCTTCCTGTGGGAGCGCGTGCTGGATATGGACTACGGCAGCATGGAAATTGTCAAGCTGGACGAAATGCTGCCCGTGGCCGAGCGGCTGGTGCAGCGTCTTCGGACACTATAAGTATAAGAATGATATAACAAACGCAACGCCCGGAGAAAATTTCTCCGGGCGTTGCGTTATGATAGGTTGCAAGGCAGGGTTAGTCCGCTTTTTCCGCCAGGCGCGCAGCCAGCTGATAGCTTTGACGAATGAAAGCGCTCAGCTCCTCGTTTTCCAGCGGACGGGTGGACATGCGGGCAATATCGAAATACTGCTTGGCCAGCAGCTTTTGCAGCTCGGGATCCTTCACCGCAGCCAGCGCACGGATGGCCTCGCACTTGCTGTTAAGCACCACCTCAGCGCGCTCGGGCAGCTTGAAGTTATCGCCGTACATGGCTGCCATCTCGCGGTAACGGCGCATCTGCTCATCCTCCAGCAGCATCAGCGGCAGATCGCCGTCAGCCAGGGGCTGCAGCTTGACCTTCAGCTGCTCGTCGCCCAGCGCGTCGCGGAACAGCTTCTCCAGCGGTTCCAGCGCCAGCTCGCTGTCCCCGGCCTCCTTGTCCACCAGGCCATCCACATCGGCGTCCACGCGGGCGAAGGTCAGCCCGTCCGCATCCTCCTGCTGCTCCATGTGCTGCATGAAGCTGATATCGATGACGGAATCCATCACTACCACGTCGATATTGCGCGCGGTGTACAGCGCCACCGACGCAGTCTGGCGCGCGGCGTCCGTGGTGTAATAAACCTTCTTTTCGGTCTTGCCTTCGTTGCGGGCGCGGTATTCCGCCAGCGTCAGATATTCGCCTGCCGTGGTCTTGAACAGGATGCTGCCCTTGACGGCCTCGTGGAACTTGGCGTCGCGGATGCAGCCGTACTTGACGAAGGGATGGATATCGTCCCAGTAGGTCTGGTACTTTTCGCGCTCGGTGTTCATCAGGCTGTTGAGCTTATCCGCCACCTTCTTGGTGATGTGGGCGGAGAGCTTTTTGACATACCCATCGTTTTGCAGGAAGCTGCGGCTGACGTTCAGCGGCAGATCGGGGCAATCCAGCACGCCGCGCAGCAGCAGCAGGAACTCGGGGATGATCTCCTTGATGTTATCGGCCACGAACACCTGGCGGTTGAACAGCTTGATCTGCCCCTCCTGACCGCCGAAATCCTTGCGGATACGGGGGAAGTACAGGATGCCCTTGAGGTTGAAGGGATAGTCCACGTTCAGGTGAATCCAGAACAGCGGCTCCTCAAAGGTGTGGAACAGCTTGCGGTAGGTATCCTTATATTCTTCCTCGGTGCAGTCGCGGGGATTTTTCAGCCACAGCGGATGGGTATCGTTGATCGGCTCGGCTGCCTTGGGCGCAGGCGCTTCCTCGCCCTTTTCGGCAGCCTCCTTGGCAACCTTTTCGGCTTCCTCGGCCTTGAGCTTTTCATCCTGCACATCCACCAGATAGATGGGCACGGCCATGTAGCCGCAGTAGCGCTCCAGCACCTCGCGCACGCGCAGGCTATCCAGGAATTCCTTTTCTTCATCCGTGATATGCAGCGTCACGGTGGTGCCGCGCTCGGCGCGGTCGCTGTCGCTCATCTCATAGGCCATGCCGTCCTCGCTTTCCCAGCGCACCGCCTTGGCCCCTTCCTGATAGGACAGCGTATCGATCGTTACCTTATCAGCGGGCATAAAGGCCGAATAGAAGCCCAGGCCGAAGTGGCCGATGATGCCGCCATCCTTATCCCCCTGATACTTTTTCAAAAACTCCTCGGCGCTGGAGAAGGCCACCTGGTTGATGTAGCGGTCTACCTCCTCAGCCGTCATGCCGATGCCGTTATCGGTGAAACGAAGCTCCTTGGCCTCGGTATCCACGGTCACGGTGACGCGCAGGTCTTCATCATCGCCTGCGATCATGCGATACTTGGTCACCGCGTCGCAGCCGTTGGCCGTCAACTCACGGATAAAGATATCCTTATCGGAATACAGCCAGCGCTTAATCACCGGCATGATATTTTCAGCATGGATGGAAATATTGCCTTTTTTCATATCGGACATTGCAAAAACCTCCCAGCGGTTTGTGATATCAGTCTTACGACCAACCCATATTATACCACAAAAAGCAGCAAATGAATACCTTACACTTTTTTCATTTTGTCACACGCGCGCTTGCCCGGCATAGGGTGGAAGTGCGGGGGAGCTTTCCCCCGCGGCAGACGGCGGCGGCAGCGCCTGTCGCCGCCAGCGGGATGTGAATGAAGATGAGACGCGGCGATATTTACCGCGCCGATCTGGATCCCGTGCTGGGCTCGGAGCAGGGCGGCGTTCGCCCGGTGCTGATTGTGCAAAATGATTTGGGCAACCTGACCAGCCCCACGGTGATTGTCGCGCCCCTGACCTCCCGCAGCAAAAAGAAAACGCTGCGCACGCACGTGACGGTCGATCCGCCCGAGGGCGGGCTGAGCCGTCCCTCGCAGGTATTGTGCGAGCAGGTACGCACGCTGGAAAAAAGCAGGCTAAGCCTGTATCTGGGCCGCCTGTCGGCCGATACGCTGCGGCGGGTGGATGAGGCGCTGGAGCAGGCGCTGGGAACAAGACGCTAAAAATAGAGGGCTGACGTGATTTTTTCGCGTCAGCCCTGATTTACTCTTAAACAATTTGTCTTTTGAGGATGTTCCGTCTGCGCCGCGCAGCCGTGCGCCAACGCAACAGTTGGAGCTTGTCCACCAAGTGAGTCAAGGTAATCGCCTGATCCAAGCAGCCGTGGGTCATATCCTTGTGAATTCTCGCACGCACCGCATGGATATTGACCGAAATAACCTTCATTGGTGTATCCTCCTGTTCTATAAATTACGGAGCGTTCCCGCTTCGTGCAAATAGCATAATGCAATTTCATATAAACCGCAATGGCTGCTTTTAGCACAAAAGCGCGAAGGCTGTCGAACCCCGTAAATTCATCAGTTTTATCCCAATATTATCGGAAATTGTGCGGCACTATAACAATATGCGGTTACACATTAAAAAATACTATAATTATTTGCTATGATCATCGCATGGTTTTGCTATGTTGGCTCGTTATATGATGGGGAGAGCAGGCTTTCCAAGTCCAAATATTCCGCCCCTTTTCGCACTTGAAGCGTAATTTCCGCATCCCGAGCGGCCATGCCCACGCGCTGCCCGCAATGCAGCGTATCCCCTATCTTGACCATCACGCTGGATAATCCCGCGCAGGTAATTGTCTCGCCGCCCGCGCAGCGATAGGTAAGGCTATCTTCTGAAATCGTCAGCACTTCGCCCGCGCATACAGCCGTTACGCTCTGCCCATAAGCGGCGGGATAGCGCGTATAAGGCTGCATGCGCCACAGCCCATGCTCATCACGGTACGCGCCGCGAAAGCCCTCGCTTGGAGCGCTGGGCACAGGGCGCGCCCAAACCGTCTCCGCCTGCGCATCCTGCAGGGATTGATCCTGCGCGGCGCGCGCCTCCTGCGCCGCGATGCGCTTGAGATCATCCTGCCGGGTATACACCGCCGCAAATACGATGGTCAGCGCGCAGGCCACGGCGGCAATGGCCGTACCCCATTTATCCAGAAAACGCCGCATATTGCCCCTCCTGCATATAGTATGGCGCAGCTTCTCTTTGTATATTCGCAGGGAATGTGTTATAATAAGAATGGAGGTGTATGCAATGCGCGATACTTTTCTGATTGTGGATGGCAACAGCCTGATGCACCGGGCCTTTCATGCCCTGCCGCTGATGGACTACAACGGCGTGTATACCAACGCCGTGCACGGCTTTCTGAGCATGCTGCTGCGCTGCATCCGCGAACGCGCGCCCCGCTACTGCGCGGTGGCGTTTGACGAGCATGCGCCTACCTTCCGCCATACCGAATACGCGGAGTACAAGGCTGGCCGCGCGCCCACGCCGGACGAGCTGCGCCCGCAATTTGACATTATCAAGGAAATTCTCTCCGCCATGGGGCTGGGCGTGCTGAGCCTGACGGGCTATGAGGCCGACGACATCCTGGGCACCCTGTCCAGCCAGTGCGCCCAGCGGGATATCGCCGCCCTGCTGCTGACGGGCGACCGCGACGCGCTGCAGCTGGTCAGCGACGATACCACCCTGCTGCTGACCCGCAAGGGCATCTCCGAAATAGAGGAATGCACGCCCGCCCGCGTGCAGGAGCTGTTCGGCGTGCGGCCTGATCAGATTACCGATCTCAAGGGCCTGATGGGCGACAGCTCGGACAACATTCCAGGCATTCCAGGCGTGGGTGAAAAGACCGCCGTGAAGCTGCTGACCAGCTACGACACGCTGGAAAACGTGCTGGCTCACGCCGATGAAATCAAGGGCAAGCTGGGCGAAAAGGTGCGCGACAACGCCGAAAAGGGGCGGTTTTCCAAGCATCTGGCCACCATTCGGCGCGATATTCCCTTGCAGGTACATTATGATGCGTGCGAAACCCAGCGTCTGGCCGACGGCCTGCCCGTGCTGTATAAGTACGGTCTGAATGCCATCGCTCAGCGCATTGAAAAGGAACAAAACGGCGCGCCCGCGCAGCCCGCTATCGAAACGACCGTTTTCAGCAATTGGGAATCCCTGGACGCTCAAGCAGCCGCCGACATGGCGCAGGCAGGCGAGGTAGCCGTATACCTGAGCGAGGAAGAGCTTTCCATTTGCCAGGGCACGCGGCGCGCCCGCGCGCAGATCACCGGGCAAACGGCGCTGTTTGATATGCCGGGTCTGAGCGGCGATCCATTGGCTGAGTGCGCAGCAGTGTGGCGCGGCGCGGTGATCACCCACGATGGCAAGCGCCTGCTGCATACGCTGGCCAACGCGGGACAGCCCCTGCCGCAAATTGCCTACGATACCATGCTGGCTGCCTATGCGATCAATCCGCAGGAGAAAAGCTACGCCTTGTCCGCCTTCGGCGACGCGGACGCCTCCGGGGTGCTGTCGCTGCGCCTGCGCCAGCAAGCGCAGATGAAAGAGCTGGGGGTAGAAAACCTCTATGAGCAAATCGAACTGCCGCTGATGCGCGTGCTCTTTGATATGGAGCGCGAGGGCTTTGCGGTGGATGGCAGCGTGCTGCGCGCCCTGGGCGAGCAGCTGACCGCGCGCGAGGAGCAGCTGAAAAGCGATATTTACCGCCTGGCGAACGTGGGCGATTTTAACGTCAACAGCCCCAAGCAGCTGGGCGAGGTGCTCTTTGGCGAGGATAAGCTGGCGTTAAAGGCAGGCCGCAAAACCAGCAAGGGCTATTCCACCGACGCCGACACGCTGGAGGCGCTGCGCGATGCGCATCCCGTCATCCCCTGCATTCTGGAATACCGCCAGGTCAGCAAGCTGCGCAGCACATATATCGACGCCCTATTGCGCAAGCTCGGCCCCGACGGGCGCATCCACACCTTCTTTGATCAGACAGGCACGGCCACAGGGCGCATTTCCTCCGCCGAGCCCAACCTGCAAAACATAACCGTTCGCACGGAGCTGGGGCGTGAAATCCGCCGCGCCTTTGTAGCCTCCCCCGGCTGCGTGCTGGTGGATGCGGACTACTCGCAGATCGAGCTGCGCATTCTGGCGCACTTCTCAGGCGACGCAGCCATGATCGACGCTTTCCGGCGCGGGCAGGATATCCACGCGCGCACAGCAGCCGAGGTGGCGGGCGTGCCGCTGGAGGATGTCACCCCCACCATGCGCGCCCATGCCAAGGCCGTCAATTTCGGCCTGGTCTACGGCATCAGCGATTTCGGCCTGGCGCGCAACACGGGCATGTCCCGCAAGGAGGCCGCGGCCTTCATCGAAAAGTACTTTGCCACCTATCCCGGCGTGCGCGGCTTTATGGATCGCGCCGTCAAGGAAGGCTATGAAACCGGCATGGCGCGCACGATCTTCGGCCGCGTGCGCCGGCTGGACGAGCTGAAATCGGGCAACGTCAACATCCGCAAGTTCGGCGAGCGCGCCGCCATGAACACCCCCGTGCAGGGAACGGCGGCCGATATCATCAAGCTGGCCATGGTGCGCGTGCACGATGCGCTGTGTCAGGGCGGCTTCAGGGCGCGGCTGATATTGCAGGTGCACGACGAATTGCTCATCGAGGCCCCGCAGGATGAGGCCGGGCGCGTGGCGCAGCTGCTGCGCGACTGCATGGAGCATGTAGCCGAGCTGTCCGTGCCGCTGGTGGCCGAGGTAAAGACCGGGAGCAGCTGGTATGAAACCAAATAAACCATATGTGCTGGGGCTGACAGGCGGCATCGCCTGCGGCAAATCCTATGTGGCGCGGCTGCTGCGCCAGCGCGGCATTCCCGTACTGGATGCGGATGCGATTTCCCGCAGCCTGACCGCCCCCGGCGGCGAGGCGCTGCCCGCCGTCCGCGCCGCCTTCGGCGATCAGGTATTTGACGGCGATACGCTCAACCGCCGCGCCCTTGGCGAGGTGGTCTTTGCCGATCCCGCCGCGCGCAAGCGGCTGGAGGGCATCCTGCACCCGCTGATCATCAGCCGCATGCAGCGCGAAACAGAAGCCTCCGGCGCGCCGCTGGTCGCCTGGGATGTACCGCTGCTTTATGAAACCGGCATGGACGCGCAGTGCGACGAGGTATGGTGCGTCAGCATCCCGGCAGGCATGCAGGCGCGCCGCGTGATGCGGCGGGATCGCCTGTCCCGCCCGCAGGCACTGCGCCGCATGGCAAGCCAGCTGCCGCTGGCTGAGAAGCGCCGCCGCGCCGACCATGTGATCGATGCGTCGGGCAATTTCCGCAGCACAAACCGCCGCGTGCGGGGACTGCTGCGCAATACGCAAAGGAGAAATTATTTTGAGTAACGTACAACCCGCCGCGCCGGCAACGCGCAACCGCCGCAGTGACCGTCACGCGCCCGCCAAGCAGGTAACGCCGCTGCCGCCCGCGCCAAGCAAAAAGCCCGCCGCCAAGCCCGGCGCAGGCAAATTTCCCGTGCGCACCTGCATCGTGCTGGGCATGGTGCTGATTATCTGTATCCTGGCGCTGGGCATTGCGCGCGGCAATCTCAACCGTCTGCACAAGGAGCGCGAAAACGCCGCCGCCGAATATCAGCGCCAGGTGGAGCGCCACACCGTGGCCTATCGGAATGAGATTGAAAAATACGCCGCCGAAAACGGCATCCATCCGGCCTATGTGGCGGCCATTATCCTGCGCGAAAGCAGCTATGATCCCAAGGCTACCAGCTCAGTAGGCGCGCGCGGGCTGATGCAGGTGATGGAAAGCACCTTTGAGTTTGTGCGCAAAAAGCTGGGCGAGGATAACACAACCTTCGCCGATATGTACGATCCCACCACCAACATCCGCTACGGCTGCTGGTATCTGGGATATCTGAGCCGCATGTTTAATGGCGACCCCATCAAAATTGCCTGCGCTTATCATGCCGGGCCCAACAATGTGAAGCTGTGGATCATGAACTACACAGCCGACGGCCAGACGTTGACGCTGGACGAAATTCCCAAGGACGACTCCCGCTACTACGCCGGAAAGGTGGTAAACGCCTATGACATCTATTATCAACATTATTACCCGGATGCGTCCTAAGCTGGCGCTGCTCTGCGCGCTGATGCTGGCCTGCTGCTGCCTGGCCGCGCCTGCGCAGGCAGAATATGTAACCAACGACGCGCTGCACCTGGGCATCATCTCCGTGGCCACCAACCGCGTCAATCCCCTCACCCCGGTGGAACGGGAATTCATGTCGGTAACGAATCTGATGTATGAAGGGCTCATGTCCATCGACGATGAGTACAAGCCGCAATACTGCCTGGCGGAGCGCTATTCCTATACCAACAGCGGCAAAACCTGGTTTTTCTATCTGCGCGACGGCGTTACCTTCCATGACGGCACGCCGCTGACGGCGCACGATGTGGTAGCCACCGTGCAGGAAATTCTGCGCCTGGCCAAGGACGACAGCAGCACCAACAAAGGCCGCTATTCCACCCTGCAATACTTTATCAAGAGCATCGAAGCCAGCGACAACAAAACCGTGGTTATCACCACCAACCGCAACAATTATGGTTTTCTGTACGCGATGACCTTTCCCATCCTGAAGGCGGACGAGGTACAGGCGGACAATCCCGTAGGCACAGGGCCATACTATCTGGATATGTACGATTTTTCGTCTTACCTGCTGCTTAGCTGCTACACTGGCTGGTGGCAGAACCTGCCTGATTACCGCCAGGTGCTTGTATCGCTGTACAGCACCAATCGCGAGCTGATTTCAGGCTATGAGTACAGCAATGTGGACGCAATCCTGACCCGCGCTATCACCGCCGCCCAGTACCGCACGGGCGTTACTTCCTATAATATTGATTACCGCACCACGCAGCTGGAAACGCTGATGATGAACAACGGCTCCTATGAGCTTAAAGATGTGCGCGTGCGCCAGGCCATCCGCTATATGCTGGATCTGGACGATATTGTAAATAACGTATACTACGGCATGGTCACGCGCACCGACACGCCGCTGATTCCCGGCACCTGGACGTATTGGAGCGAAAACGACGCACAGCAGTTTAACAAGCAGCGCGCCATGGAGCTGCTGGACGAGGCGGGCTGGACTGATTATGATGAAAACGGCGTGCGCACCACCGTGCGCGCCGATACGGGCAAACTCGCCCGCATGCACCTGCGCTTTTATGTATATGAGGAGCAGGAAAACTCCGTGCGCGTGGAGGTGGCCAACCGCATTGCCGATGCGCTGATGCAGGTGGGCATCGAATGCAAGGTGGAAACCCTCACCTATAAGGAAGCCAGGGATAAGCTCAAGGCCGGCAGCTATGATCTGTGCCTAGCCGCCTTCAACATTGATTTTACCCCCGATCCCGGTTACCTGCTGATTTCGGGCAACAACTGCAACTACATGCGCTATAAATCCACTGAAATGGATAACCTGTTCAAAACGCTGCGCGCCGCCCAGGAGGAAAGCGCCTACCGCGCCGCACTGCAAAGCATCCAAACCCTGTTCTGGAACGACTGCCCCTTTGTGTGCCTGTATTACCGCAACGGCTCGGTGCTGACGCGCAAGATGTTTACCGACGCGCGTGATGTGCGCGAGCCCGAGGTGCTGCGCGGGATTGAGACGTTTAAGAAGTAAAAATGCAAATCTGCAGGTACTTAAAATCATAGCCAAGCGCTTAATCCCCCTCAGCCGTCTCGCCGCGGCTCGCCACCTTCCCCCAGCCGGGGGAAGGCTTTTTTTAGTCATGCAGGCATCAAGCGACGAAAGCATACTGTTGTTTAACGGAGCCATCAAAAAAGGCTTCTCCTTGGGGAGAAGCTAGCGAATGCAATGAGCCTGATGAGGGGGACAGTTGGCGGAAACACAAGCACCATCTTATGTTATTCTTCCGTTTCGGTATCCTCGGGAATTACTGGATGCAGCGCGGCATACACCGCAGCAGCGGCAGTTTTGTTCATGCCCTTGACGGTGCAAAGCTCGTCCTGATCGGCTTCCCTCATCTTTTTAATGGAGCCGAAATGCGCCAGCAGCGCGCGACGGCGCGCAGAGCCGACGCCCGGAATATCCTCCAGCGAGGAATGCACGCTGGCCTTGCCGCGCAGCGAACGGTGATAGGTGATGGCAAAGCGGTGCGCCTCGTCGCGGATGCGCTGAATCAGGTGCAGCGCGGGGGTATGATGATCCAGCACCACCGGCTCCTCCTGGTTGGGCAGGTAGATTTCCTCCAGCCGCTTAGCCAGGCCAAACATGGGCACGTTGATGCCCATGGACAGCATGGCTTCGCGCGCAAAGCGCAGCTGCTCCGGGCCGCCGTCGATCAGCACCAGATCGGGCATCACCCAGCGCTCGGCAGGATCCTCCCGCAGCGTGCGGGCAAAACGCCGTCCCAACACCTCGTTCATGGAGGCAAAGTCGTTGGCCCCCTCCACGGTTTTGATGCGGTAATGGCGATACTCCCGGTAGGCAGGCTCACCGTCGATAAACACCACCATCGAGGCCACCGACAGCACGCCCTGCGTGTTGGAAATATCAAAGCCTTCGATGCGCTTGGGATAGCCCTGCATGCCAATGGCCTCAGCCAGCGCCTGGCACGCGCCCACCGTGCGCTCCTGGCGAATCATGCGCTGCGCGTTGCGCTTTTCCAGCGCGTCAGCCGCATTGCGCTCGGCCAGCAGCACCAGCGCACGCTTTTCGCCGCGCTGCGGGGTGAGTACATCCACCGCGCCGCCGCGCCGCTCACGCAGAAGCTGAGCGATCACCTCCGGCTCCTCCACCGGCATGGTCAGGATTTCGCGTGCGGGCAGACGGTCGGCATAGTAGCGCAGGGCGAACTCGGTCAGCACGCTCTGCGGCGGCTCGTTGCCCTCGCCCGGCAGGGCGAAGCTGTCGCCGCCGGTCATGCGCCCGCCGCGGATGATCAGCACCTGCGCCATCGCGTCCAGCCCATCCTGGGCCAGCGCCAGCACATCCTGCTGCGCATCGTTGGTCTGGATGGCGCGCTGCCGCTCCATCAAGCCCTCCACATCGCGCAGCGCGTCGCGCTTCTGGGCGGCCAGCTCATAGTCCATTTTCTTGGCCGCGGCCCACATTTCCTGATTGAGCCGATCACAGATTTCCTTGCTGTTGCCGTTCAGAAAGGACACCACGCCGTCGATAATCTGCGCGTACTCCTCCTGGCTGCACAGATGCGCGCAAGGCGCTTTACAGCGGCCAATTTCATAATTGACGCACGGGCGCGCGGGCGCTTTGAGCGGCAGCTTTTTATCACAGGTGCGGATAGGAAACACCCTGCGCACCACCTCCAGCGCGTCGCGCACAGCCGTCGCGCCGATATAGGGGCCAAAATACTGCGCGCCGTCCTTCTGCATGCGGCGGGCGATGGTGACGCGCGGAAAGGGCTCGCGGCGGTCGATGCGCACATAGGGGTAGTGCTTGTCGTCCTTGAGCAGGATGTTGTAATGCGGCTTATGGAGCTTTATCAGGTTGCATTCCAGCGCCAGCGCCTCCAGATTGGTATTGCACAGCAGGATGTCAAAGTCATCCACCTGCGCCACCATGGCGGCTACCTTGGGGGTATGCTCCTTGGTATGGAAATAGCTGCGCACGCGGTTTTTCAGGTTGACCGCTTTGCCCACATAGATGATCTCGCCCTGATGCTTCATCAGGTAGCAGCCGGGGCTGTCGGGCAGCATGGCCAGCTTGGTTCTCAGGTTTTCGCTCAGCATCGCGCGCGCCGCTTCCTTTCAATTGGGATAGTAGATATTATACTATATTATGGCCGCGTTGTGAACTTTTTTCCGTGTCCTTGACAAACGCGGACAGGATACGATACAATATACACGATTCATAAACGTTTAACTATTTTTAACAAACGTTTATAATCCGCCACGGGGAGCGCGCATCCCCGAATCCAACGGAGGAATGAAGCATGGAAGATAACAAGCAGAAGCGCTATGAAAAGCCCAAGATGCCGCGTTCGCCCCTGTTCTGGGTGCTGGTTGCGCTGCTGGGCCTGCTGCTGATCTCCACCACCCTGTCCACCAGCTCCTATCTGCGCGGCTCCACGGAAAAGGTGGAATACTCCGCCTTCCTGCAGATGGTAGCGCAGGGGCAGGTGGATCAGGTGTCGATCGGCACGGACATCATCACCTTTACCCTTAAAACCGAAAACAAGCTGACCTGGTTCTATAACACCACAGGCATTAAGCGCTATCAAACCGTGCCGGTCAACGATCCCAATCTGGTGGATCGCCTGACGGCCGCAGGCGTTACCTTCGGCGGCGAGAGCCAAACCGGCGTATCCTTCCTGGGGGTGCTGATCAGCATCATCCTGCCCCTCGCCTTCTACGCGCTGATCATCTTCTTTCTGGTGCGCATGTTCAAAAAGGGCGGCTCGGGCATGGGCGCGATGAGCTTTGGCAAGAGCAGCGCCAGGATGTACACCGTCAGCGACGAAAGCAAAAAGTTTACCGACGTGGCTGGCCAGGATGAGGCCAAGGAAGCGCTGATCGAGCTGGTGGATTTTCTGCATCAGCCCGAAAAGTACCGCGCCATCGGCGCAAAGCTGCCCAAGGGCGCGCTGCTGGTGGGCCCTCCCGGCACGGGCAAAACGCTGCTGGCGCAGGCCGTGGCGGGCGAGGCCAAGGTGCCTTTCTTCTTTGTCAGCGGCTCAGCCTTTGTTGAAATGTTCGTAGGCACGGGCGCGGCCCGCGTGCGCGATCTGTTCAAGCAGGCCAATGAAAAGGCCCCGTGCATCATCTTTATTGATGAAATCGACGCTATCGGCAAGAAGCGCGACGCGGTGGGCCTGTCCTCCAACGATGAGCGTGAGCAGGCGCTCAACCAGCTGCTGGCCGAGATGGACGGCTTTGACGCCTCCAAGGGTATTGTGGTGCTGGGCGCTACCAACCGTCCTGAGATTCTGGACGCCGCCCTGCTGCGCCCCGGCCGCTTTGACCGCCGCATCACGGTGGATCTGCCCGATCTTCGCGGCCGCGAGGCTGTGCTGCGCGTGCATGCCCGTGATATCACCACGGCCAAGGATATCGATTACGCCGCCGTCGCCCGCGCCACGGTGGGCGCGTCGGGCGCGGATCTGGCCAACATCGTCAACGAGGCCGCCCTGCGCGCCGTGCGCATGGGGCATCAGGCCGTCACGCAGGACGATCTGGAAAGCTCAGTGGAAACCGTCATCGCGGGCACCGAGCGCAAGAGCTTTGTCATTCCCGAGGCTGAAAAGCGCATCGTGGCCTATCACGAGATCGGCCACGCGCTGGTGGCGGCGCATCAGAAAAATGCCGTGCCGGTCCAGAAAATCACCATCATCCCGCGCACCTCAGGCGCGCTGGGTTATACCATGCAGGTGGACGAGGAAGAGCATGTGCTGATGAAGCGCGAGGACATCCTGGCCAAGCTGGCCGTGCTGACCGCCGGCCGCGCCGCCGAGGAATACGCCTGCAACACCTGCACCACGGGCGCCAGCAACGATATCGAGCAGGCCACCAAGCTGGCCCGCGCCATGGTGACGCGCTACGGCATGAGCGACAAATTCGGCATGGTGGCGCTGGAAACCAACACCAACGCCTACCTGGGCGGCGACGCGCAGCTGGCGTGCTCGGGCGATACCGCCGCGCGCGTGGACGACGAGGTGATGCGCCTGATCAAGGAAGCCTATGATTCCGCGCTGGCCATCCTGAAGCAGAACACCGCCAAGCTGCACGACCTGGCCGAATACCTGCTGGAAAAGGAAAACATCTCCGGCGAGGAATTCCAGCGCATCCTGTCGCAGCAGGATGAAAAGATCACCCCCCTGCCCGCCGGCGGAGAAACGGCGGTATAAGCACACTTTTTTCCCTCCCCGCAAGCAAGCAGCCTGCGGGGAGCTTTTTTGTAAAATTTGGATTTTTGCTTGACATTCACCCAGCGGGCCGATACAATTTTCATGTCATTCTCCCCATTCTACCGATTGATGGAGTGCAAGCATGTTAAAAAGATGGCTATTTTTGCTTCTTACGCTGGCGCTGCTGTGCGGCGGAATTTCGTCTTTCGCAGAGGGGCCGCTTCCGGGTGACCCGTTTGTTGAATGCTGGAAATATCTGTATACTTTTAGCATTCGGGATTGTCTTAAGCAGCGCTTTACTTATGCGCCAGATTACGATATGGGAATCTACCATCCCCAAAGTGAAGGCGAATCGTCTGGCATTCATGCGCGTATTACTGAGGTACTGATAGACGATAGGCAGGGCTTTTTCAATATTGAAATTACTTCCGAAAAATACCAAGTACGTCCATTTGATAGTTTATATGAGTATTCGCCATATTACATCCCGATCGGAGAATACCCACAGCCTACCTGTATCGTTACTATATTAACTGTAAACAGTAAGGAATGTTATTATTGGAGTGAAAGCTACGGCTTGAGCGAGGATGGGAAAAAATTAAATTATATTATGATGATAGATTCAGATGATCTAAGCAATTGTTATGATTGGTCGTTTGCGCTCTACCTGCGTTTCAGCGATTCTGCAGACGATTTCCAGCCAGCCATTCCGCTCCATTTTCAGCTGCGGCCTCAGGCGACGATTGATCGCTGTTCAATCGACCAGGACATTGTGTTGGTAGAAGATTGCATGTATCTTGAAGGATTGTCCCTGCAGATTACGCCACTTGCCGATTATCTGCGAACGAACGGATACCATTGCAAGGATGATATATATTCTTACAAAGTTTTAGATGAACGTGGCCACAGCGTCTGCGATTATCTTCAATCATTTGCTTCGTATACCAATGAAATCCCTGATCCTCTCTATGTCGTGGCTTACAAAGAGGATCAGGAGGTTAATCGTATTTGCTTGCGCAGAAAAGGGAATATCTGGAAAATAGAAGAATAATTGGGAGGCACTTATGATTTTTACCGCTGCACAGCTATCCGCCCTGCCCGTGCTGGATACATGCGATGTGCTGATCGCCGGGGGCGGCGTTGCGGGCGTGGCTGCCGCGCTGTCCGCCGCGCGGGCAGGCGCAAAGGTTACGCTGATCGAGCGCGAATACGCCCTGGGCGGGCTGGCCACGCTGGGGCTGATTACCTATTATTTGCCGCTGTGCGACGGCATGGGGCGGCAGGTATCCTTCGGCCTGGCCGAGGAGCTGCTGCGCCTGAGCATCTCGCAGGGCGCGGAGGGTGAATATCCCCAGGAATGGTTTGAAAACGGTGATCTGGAAAGCCGCGTAAAGCACCGCTACCGCACGCGGTTCAATCCGCAGCTGTTCGCGCTGCTGTGCGAACAGGAGTTACTGCGCGCGGGCGTGCGGCTGATCTACGGCTGCGAAATTACCGACGCGCAGACGGATGCGGACGGCGTACGACAGATCGTGGTACAGAGTCGGCTGGAGCGCGGCGTAATCCGCGCCAAGACTTATGTGGATGCCACGGGCGACGCCATCCTGGCTGCCGCCGCGGGCGAAACCACCCGCAGTTTTGAGCAGGGCAATATCCTGGCCGCGTGGTATTACATGCAGGAGGCGGCCGGCGCCAGGCTGCGCGTGCTGGGCGCGGCGGATATCCCAGATCGCCATAAGAACCAGCAAAACAGCGGCCCCAAGCTGCTGACCGCCCAGCGCTTTACCGGCCTGGATACACTGGAATTGAGCGATATGACCATGCAGTCGCACGATGCGATGCTGCGCGAGGTGCTGGCGTGCCGTGCAGCCGATCCTGCCGTATGGCCCGTCACCATGGCGACCATCCCGCAGGTGCGCATGACGCGCTGCGTGCAGGGCCGGGTGGTGCTGGATGATACCGCCCCCCATTGCCATGAGCCGCGCAGCATCGGCATGATATCCAACTGGCGCAAGCCCGGCCCGGTATACGAGCTGCCGTTTGATATTCTGCAGGGCACGCGCGTGCCCAATCTCTATGCCGCAGGGCGCTGCGTATCGGTCACGGACGCGATGTGGGATCTGACCCGCGTGATCCCTGCCTGTGCCGTTACGGGCGAGGCGGCGGGGCTGGCCGCAGCCATGCACGCGCGGGACGGCGCTGCGCCGGATATCGCCGCGCTGCAGAAAAGCCTTGTGCAGGCAGGCGTTGTGCTGCACAAGACCCCGTAAAAAGCACTGTTTGCAAATTGATATATTTTGCGCTTGTAATTTGGATAAAAGTTTGGTATACTATATTTGCTACGCATCGAGTCCCGTGCGATATCACGGCGTGAACCCTGTCAGGGCCGGAAGGCAGCAGCAGTAAGCGCACTCTGATATGTGCCGCGGGAGCGCTCGGTGCGTAGTTTTTTTGCGTTTTGAGCAATAGCAAATGCCCGCGGGGAAATCTCCGCGGGCACTGCCTGTGTAAAAGAAAAGGGAGGGGTTCCTCCATCGGGATGGCAAGAGGAAGATGGCTTTTTCCCCCTGGCACCCTTAGCATAACGCATAAATATGGGAAAGCTTGAACAAACTGTCAATAGATTTACACCGCGTTGCTTGTTTTTTTGCGCGCATTGCGGGGCAGCACAATGCGCACCTCCACCGCGCTGTCATATTCGCTCACCTCGCACTGCGCCTGCACGCCCGTATCGCATAGCTGCCCCACAATGCCGCGGATGGCGTTGATATACAGCCGGTAATCCCGCGCCAGCGATACCACCCGGCGGCAGGTCAGCGGCATGGGCAGCTTTTCCAGCGTGCGGGCAATCAGCTGCTCGGTCTTTTGCACGCTAAGATGCTGCGCGGCCGCGGCGCGCGCCACGCGCAGGCGTAGCTCCTCCCCAGGCAGGGAAAGCAGCGCCCTGGCATGTCGCTCGGTCAGTTGTCCCTCGCAGATCACCTCACGCACGCTGGGCTCCAGCCGCAATAGGCGCAGGCGATTGTTGATGGCACTGGGGCTTTTGCCCAGCATCCTGGCCAGCGTATCCTGGGCCATGCCCTGTCCGCACAGGCGGGAAAGCGCCTCGGCTTCCTCAAAGAAGTGCAGGTTCTTGCGCTGCACGTTTTCCACCAGCGCCAGCAGCGCGCTTTCCTGATCGTCCGCAGGCAGCACAAAGGCTTCGATATGCGTGTGCCCCAACAGGCGGCAGGCGCGGCAGCGGCGCTCGCCCATAATCAGCTCATACCCTTCGGCCGCGGGGCGCACGGTGACGGGCTGCAATAATCCATTTTGGCGAATGGACGCGGCCAGTTCCATCAGCGCAAACTCGTCAAAGTCTGTGCGCGGCTGGCGGCTGTTGGGATGAATGGAGGATAGCGGCAGCCAGCATAGCTGCCGTCCGGCGGTTTGAAGGGCTTAAAGATTTCGCATAGATTGCCTCCGCGTATTGCATTTTGTATGCTCGTTTCTCTCACTATCCCCTGTACGGCAGGGGACGCGCGGGGCCGTGCGGATCGCCTCCCTCTGCGCCCGTCCGGCTTGTCCGCGCATCCTGCCTGTTGATTTCGCCATAAAAAAGCGGCCTCCTGCTTTTTTCCAAACAGGAAGCCATAGAATCGTTTGACAGCTTTTGATGAAATCAGGGCTTTTGCGGCAAAATTCCCAACGGATCTTTGGAAGGCGTGCCGGATTTTCGCGGATACCGTCGAGCGGTTGCTGAAATTTTGATCGCGCTGTGCACATAGTGCTCGCGGCCTTCGATGGGCAGACGGTACAAGCCCTCCGCCTGGCCGCCCAGCATTTTGCAGGCGCGCTCACCCGCAGCCATCTCCTCGCGCACGGCGGGGCCCTTCCAGCACAGCATGCGGCCGCCCACGCGCACATAGGGCAGCAGGTATTCGGCCAGCACGTTCAGCGGCGCCACGGCCCGCGCCACGGCCACGTCCATCTGCTCGCGCAGCGCGCCGCGCGCGCCGTCCTCCGCCCGGGCGTGCAGCACGGTCACGTTGGGCAGCTTCAGTTCATCGCACACAGCGCTTAAAAAATCGCAGCGCTTGCGCTGGGAATCCAGCAGCGTCACCTTCAGATCAGGCCGCGCGATGGCCAGCGGCATGCCGGGAAAGCCCGCGCCCGTGCCCACGTCGATCAACCTTGCACCGTCCGGAAACCATTCCTTCCGAGCCAGTGGAAGCAGCGAATCGGCATAGTGCCGCAGCGCCATCTCCTCCTCGGGCACGTTGGTCAAATCCATGCGCGCATTCCATTCCAGCAGCAGGCGGTGATACGCCAGCAGCCGCTCCTGCGCTTCGTCCGTTAAAACAATATTCCCCTGCGCCAGCAGCGCGCGCAAATCTTCAATCATGCTTTTCCCTCCAGGCGGATGCGCAGCAATTGCAGCATGGTCTTTTCCAGTGCGCCCTCCAGCGCCATCCGTCCGCTTTTTACCTGGTATTCCGTATCCATGCAGCACTGCGCCATATCGCGCAGCTGCCGCTCGGTGTATCGCGCCACCTGCTGATACATCTGCCGCACGGCAAAGGGCGGCGCGCCGATTTTGCCCGCAATGGCGTCGGGCTGCATGCCCGCCCCGCGCAGCAGCTTTACCGCCAGCATGCGGCGGCACTCGCCCTGCAAAAGCGCCAGCAGAAACAGCGGCTCCTCGCCGTCGCGTATCAGCGCGCGCGACAGGGTGAGCGCCTGCCCCGCGTCCCCGCGCAGCAGGGTGTTGGCCAGGTCGTACACGCGATAGGCCGTGGTCTTCACGCAGATCGCGTCGATATCCTCGGGCAGAATTTCCTCCCGCTCGCCTGCGCAGGCCGCCAGCTTTTCCAGTTCGCCGCTGAGGGCATACAGGTCGTTCCCGGCGGTAAAGATCAGCTTCTGGCAGGTAGGCGAGGCAATCTTCTTGCCCATGCCCTTGAGCTGCTTGGCAATCCAGCGCATCATTTCGCGCTCATCCAAGGGATTAAACTGCACGATCTGCGCCGTTTTTTTCAGCTGCGCATACAGCTTCTTGCGGCCATCCGCCTTGTCCCGCACATAGAACACGATGCACGCGCTCTCGGGCGGATGCTGCAGATATTCGCACAGCGCGGCAGCGCTTTTGGCCTCGTCGTAATCCTTGGCGCGGCCGGACAGCATGCCGCTTTCCAGCACCAGCACCAGCCGCTTATCAGCCATAAAGGGCAGAGTTTCTGCGGCGGCGATCAGCGCGTTCGCGTCAGGATCGGTCAGGCGCGCCTCATTCATATCCTCCAGCCCCGCAGGCAGCAGCTTTTTGCGCAGGGCGGCCAGCGCCGAGCGCTTGATATACTCCTCCGTGCCCTCAAACACATAGCACGGGGCAATTTTGCCCTTGGCAACATCGTCAAAAAACGCGCGGTGATCCATGCTTACCCCTCATTGCAGATAGCCCTGCACGCGCATTTCGCCGTTTCTTACGGTCAGCGTCAACGCGCCCAGCTCCTCTGTATCATATACCATAACGCCCGCCTGCGCAAGCCGCTCCAGCGTTTTTGCGCTGGCCTGCCGCGCACTGAGCAGGCCGATTGCCGGCCTTACGCGGTCCAAAAAGGCCTCGCCCGTGCTGGAGGACGAGCCGTGATGGGCGATCTTGAGCGCGTCCGCCTCCTGGGCGGCGTACAGCTCATACGCGCCGCTCACATCGCTCATATGCAGGATGTGCGCGCCGTCCAGATCAATCAGCAGCGCCAGCGCATAATCGTTGGCCCCGCCCCGATCATTGGCGCTGCCCCCTTCGGGCCACAGCACACGGATACCGACGCGCTCGGTTTTCAGCTCATCCCCCGCGCAAATCAGCCGCACAGGAACGCCATGTTCCCGCGCCGCGTTCAGCACGGACAGGCAGGCGTCCGATACCTGCGTCGCCTGCGCCTCGGTGGACAGGCAGATTTCGCCGATGGGCACCTCATAGTCCAGCAGCTCGCGCAGCCCTTGCGCATGATCGGTGTGCAGATGCGACAGAATCAGCGTATCGATTCCTCGTCCTTCAGCCAGCAGATAGGCGGCCAGTTCGCGGCCATTCTCACCTGTATCGATCACCACCGTGCGCGCGCCATCCTCAATGATCGCCGCGTCCGCGTTGCCCAGCGAAAGCTGAATATAGCGCGGCAGGCGATTTTGCGTCAGCAGCATCGTCCCCACCGCCGCAGCCAGCGCCAGCGCGCCGATGAGCACGCGCCGCCAGGGCCGCAGCAGCACAAAGCGCGTAAGCAGAATCAACGTTAGCACAATGGCCGCCGCCAGATACCACGGCGGGCTGGGCACGCGAACCGAAGCCCAGGCAGGCTGCGCTGCCAGGTGAATGCAGTCCGTCAGCCGCGCAGATACCCAAGCCAGCGCCCGCCCCAATATCGCGCCCAGCGGTGGGCAAACCGCGCCCACAAGCAGCAGCACAATGTAGGCGGGCAGCAGCAGCGAAATCAGCGGGCTGAGCAGGGGATTGATCAAAAGCCCCATCAGCGATACCCGGTGATAATGATAGATCACCGGCAGTGTCACGCCCAGGCTGGCGCACAGCGTCATGCCATAGGCTTGCGCCACGGCGCGCAAGCGCTTGCCGCGGATGCGCTGCGTCCACTGCCGCACGCGATCGCCCAGCAGAATCATCCCCGCCACGGCGGCAAAGGACATCTGAAACCCCGGCGCAAAGAGATCCAGCGGCCGCACGGCCAGCACCACGATAAACGCCGCCGCCAGCGCCGTCAGAGGATCCACCTTTCTTCGCGCCATGCGCCCCAGCAGCAATACCGTCAGCAGCACGGACGCGCGCAGGATGGAGGCCGTCATACCCACCAGCAGGCAGTAGGGCAGCAGCAGCGCCAGCGTTAAAAACAGCATCGCCAGGGGCGAAGGCGACAGGCGGCGAAGCAGCAGCATCACCATGGAGGATAGGATCATCACATGCAGCCCCGACACCGCCAGCACATGCGCCACGCCCGCGCGCTGGAAATCGCGCGTCATATCCTCGGGCATATCCGCGCGCTCGCTCAGCAGCAGCGCCGCAGCCAGCGCGTCCTCTCCGTTCAGCAGCGTTCGCAGACGGCCAAGCAGCGCGCGGCGCACGCGCAGGATCAAGCTGTCCGGCTGTGTTTGCCCCGCCGACTCCAACGTCAACTCCTTGGCGCCGGATAAGCCAACAGCCGTCCCGCGCTGCAATAGATACAGCCGAAAATCAAACCCATGCGGATTTACCTGCCCCTGCGGATGATACAGCCGGGCCGTAAAGGCCGCCGTCTGCCCATCCCGCGGAAGCGGCGCTTCCGGATTTTCAGGATAATACGTCCAATACGCGCGCAGCCCGGTGCGCTCGCCGTTCAGATGCACATCGCGCAGATAAACCGTCACACGATTATCCTCGGCGCGAAAGCGCGCTTCGCCATCCACCCTGCCGGTAACGGCATAGCTGCCTGCCTCGGGCAGGGCAGGATGCGCCTGCCAGGCGCACAGCGACAGCCCGGCAAAGAACATCGCCGCTATGCCCGCCATCAGCGCAGGCAGACGATAGCGCCGCAGGGCAATCGCCGTCAGCAGGCAAATCGCCAGCGCCGCCGGGAACCAGCCGTAAAGCGCCAGCCGCAGCCCTGGCAAAATGCCCGCGCCAAAGCCCAGTGCCAGCAGCACCAGGATACGGCGCGGGCAGCGATCTTGCATGTTATACCTCCACGGTCAGGCTCATCTGCGCAAGCTGAGCGGCGGGATAGGCCAGCCGTGCCTCGCGCAGCAGCGTATCCGCATCATATCCCGGCGTAAAGTGCGTCAGCAGCAGCGCCTTCGCGCCCGCCTGCGCCGCCATCTCGGCAGCCAGAAAAGCGCTCAGATGGGGCTTTTCGGCGCTCCACTGCGCGCGGGCAAAGCAGCCATCGGCCAGCAGCAGATCGCAATCCTTCGCAAAGTCCGCCAGCGCCGGACAGGTATTGGTATCGCCCGTATAGACAAGGGCGCGGCCATCGCCATTTTCAAAGCGCGCCGCATAGGCAGGCACAGGGTGCCGCCCTGGGCAGGCCGTCATGCGCAGACAGCCGATCTGCCCACCCTGAGCAATATCATGCAGCTCAAAGGCGTTTTCCAGCAATGTGCGCACGGCGGCGGGCGCTCCCGGCAAATAGACCGGCAGGCCGGGGCAGCGGTAAATCAGCGGCAGCATATCGCTCATGTGGTCGTAATGCAGGTGCGACAGCACGATGGCCGTTAAGTTCTGTGGCGGCATGTGCTTTTCCAGCTGCGCCAGCACGCCCGCGCCGCAGTCCAGCAGCACACCGGTGTCTCCCTCCTGCAAAAAATAGCCGCTGCACGCGCCGCCCGGCGCGGGATACGGCCCGTTACAGCCCAGTACCGTCAGCTTCATGGTGGGGTTCCTCCTCCTGCATCAGTCCGCGCCAGGCAAAGATAAAGGCTATCGTGCATACCAGCACGATGGGCAGCGTTATGCCAATTTCGCGGCTGGACAGCACCAGCACCGCCGCGTTATACAGCCCATGCAGCAGCACACCCGCCCAGAAGCCATGGCACTTGTTGACATAGCCCAGCGCCAGCCCCAGCACAAACAGCGCAGGCAGGGCGCTCCACTGCAAATGAACGGCCGCAAAGACCAGGGCGGTAATCCATATGCCCGCGCGCGGCAGGCGGCGCGTCAGCAGCCCCTGCAGCATGCCGCGAAAGCACATCTCCTCCGCCAGGGCGGGCACAAGGGCCGTAGACAGCAGCGCCAGCGCCCACTCGGCGGCATTTTGCGGCACGATACGCGGCTGCGCCGGCTCGGTATATTGAAAGGAACTGTTAAGCACTTCGCCCCATATCGCCGCGATCATGGATACAACGATGGTGGCTGATACGGCCAGCAGGGCAGTATAGCCGACCGTGTTTACGCTTAGCCCACGTTTGGTGGCGCGAAAGCGCGCCAGCCGCTCAGGCCGGGCAGCCAGGATGAAAAACGCCGGCAGGGCAAAGCAGAAAATCTCCGAGGGAATATTGAACAGGTACAGCCGCAGCGCCGTGTTTTCGCCCGGTATCAACGCATAAAGCACGGAGGTCAGCACAATTCCCACAGGGATGCTCAGCACGGCCAGAATCCAACACAGCGCGGCGCGCCCCTTAGATGATTTCATACACGCCTCCCACATGATCGCGCCAGGCCATATCCACCTGGATATCCTCCGACAGCTCCAGCCCATGCGCGCGCAGCACGCCGCACACCGTGCTCATGGCCAGCTCGGGCGTGTTGTTCTCATGGCTCAGATGGCCCAGCACCGCGTGGCGCACGCCCGTCTGATACAATTGCAGCAGCGCTTCACCGCAGGCTTCATTGCTCAGGTGCCCATAGCGGCCCAGGATGCGCGTCTTGAGCTGCGCGGAATAATGATCGTTTGCGTGCAGCATATCGATGTCATGGTTGCTTTCCAGCAGCACGATATCCGTGCCCGACAACGCCTCCAGCGTTTTCTTGGTAAACACGCCGATATCCGTGGCCGTGGCCACGCTGTGCCCGCCATAATACACGCGATAGCCTACCGGCTCCGCCGCGTCGTGAGAGATGCGATAGGGCATAATGCCCGCATTGCCAATATAAAAGGTTTCGCCGCTTTCAAACACCCGGCGGCTGCCGGGGGCAATATTGCCCAGGGAGCGCTCCATGGCCTGCCAGGTGCGGTCGTTTGCGTAAATCGGCACATGGTATTTGCGGCTGAGGATGCCCACGCCCTTGATATGATCGCTGTGCTCGTGCGTAACCAGGATACCGCTGAGGGTTTCGGGCAGTACGCCGATGCTGGCAAGCCCCTCGCTGATCGTGCGGCCGGACAATCCCGCGTCAATCAGCAGCCGGGTATCGCCTGCGCGGACATATACGGCGTTTCCGCTGGAGCCTGAAAAGAGCGGACAGAATGTAAACTGCATACAATAAAAAATCCTTTGTAGAGCTTAAATTTACAAATAAAATTATAGCACAGCCCCCGAAAACAGGCAACATAAAAAGCCCAGAAACCGCCGCACACGGCGTTTCTGAGCCTTGGTTCACCTGTTAAAGAGATTACTCCGCCGAGGGAGCGCCAACGGGGCAGGTGCCTTCGCAAGCGCCGCAGGAGATGCACTTTTCAGGATCGATGACGTACTTGCCTTCGCCTTCGCTGATCGCGCCGACCGGGCATTCGCCTTCGCAGGCGCCGCACATGATGCACTCGTCGCTGATTTTATAAGCCATTGCTGTATCCTCCGTCTTTTAGATTCCAGCGGTATCTGCATACCGCTTGCAGATATTATATCATCGCACACAATACAAATCAAGATCAAACTTTTGCACTTTTCCTGTCCTGCGTTTGCACTTTTCCTGTCCTGCGGCCCATCGTTGTCATATGCGCAAAAGCGTGCTATAATTGATTGTAATTATTTCTATTGTTTCCGGGGGAAATCATGGCTGAAATCATTGTATCCGGCATTGAAAAATCCTTTGTGCAGGATCGCGTGGTGCTCGACGACGTATCCTTTCAGGTAGACGCGGGCGAGCGCGTGGGCTTGCTTGGCCCCAACGGCGCGGGCAAAACCACGCTGCTGAAGATCATCACCGGCGAAATCACACCCGATAAGGGCTTTATCGCCATCCCCCAGGGACGGCGGGTGGGCTACATCTCCCAGTTGGCCGAGGCCCCCGAGGGCGCGCTGGTGGAGGATGTGCTGCGCATGGCCTTTGCCGAGGTGCAGGCCGTCAGCGCGGAAATCGAGCAGATTCAGTGCCAGATGGACGCGGGCGAGCACTCCGAAGCCCTGCTGCGCCGCTATGACGCGCTGCATACGCGCTTTGACATGCTGGGCGGCTACAGCTGCGAAACCCGTCTGGCCAAGGTGGCCAACGGCCTGCATATCTCCCCCGCCCAGCGCCGCCAGCCCTTCGCCTCGCTTTCCGGAGGCGAACAAACCCGCATCCGCCTGGCAGTGATGATTTTGCGCGAAACCGATATCCTGCTGCTGGACGAGCCGACCAACCATCTGGACATGCAGTCCATCGAATGGCTGGAGGATTATATCGACCATTACAAGGGCACCGTGCTCACCGTATCGCATGACCGCTATTTTCTGGATCGCATTGTCAAGCGCATTGTGGAGCTGGATCACGGCGGGGTGGAATTTTACAGCGGCAACTACAGCTTCTATGTAAAGGAAAAAGAGGCCCGCTACAAGCTGCAACTAAAGCAATACGAAAAAGAGCAGGCCAAGATTTCTCAGCTTGAAAAGGCCGCCGAAAAGATGAGCGCCTGGGCGTACAGCGGCATGGATAAAACCTACAAGCGCGTGTTTGCCATCCAAAAGCGCATCGAATGGCTGCGGCAAACCGAAAAGCCCACCCGCGAAGAGCGGCTGGAGCTGGGCTTTTCCACCGTACCCTTCCGCGCCGATTACGCGCTGCGCATCAAGGATTTGAAAAAATCCTACGGCGAACGCACGCTGTTTGAAAACGTAACCGAAACCATCCGCGGCGGAGGGGAACGCGTGGCGCTGGTGGGCGCAAACGGCGCAGGCAAAACCACGCTGCTCAAAATTCTTTTGGGCGAGGAAAGCCCCGATGCGGGCGTGGTGCAGTTCGGCCCTTCTGTGCGCGCAGCCTACCTGCCCCAGCAAATCACCTTTGAGCATCCCGAGCGCACGCTGTACGACACCCTGCTGTATGATCTGGGGTGCGAACCGCAGCAGGCGCGCAACCGCCTGGGCGCGTACCGCTTCCGCGGCGAAGATCAGTTCAAGCTGGTATCCCAGCTTTCGGGCGGCGAGCGCGCGCGGCTGAAGCTGTGCATGCTGATGAACAGCGCCGTCAACATGCTGATCCTGGACGAGCCGACCAACCACCTGGATCTGGATTCCCGCGAATGGATCGAATCCGCCGTGGATCAGTTTGAAGGCACGCTGCTGATCGTGTCCCATGACCGCTACTTCGTCAATCGCTTTGCCAACCGCATTTGGGAGCTGGACAACGGCCGCCTGCGCAGCTTTGACTGCGGCTATGAAAAATACCGCTTTATCCGCGAACGCGAGGACGAGGCCGCCCAGCAGGAGCAGGCGCGCCAGCGCGAGGCGGAAAAGGCCGAGCGCGCCGAAAAAGCCGAAAAGAAACCCGCCCGCCGCGACGGCAAAATCGAGCGCCGCATGAACGTGCTGGAACGCGACATCGCAAAGCTGGAGCAGCAGCTGGACGCGCTGGATGCGCAGATGGAGGAAAATGCCAGCGACTATGTGCGCCTGGGCGAACTGGAAGAGCAAAAGAATGCCCTGCAGGCGCAGATGGACGCACTGTATGAGGAATGGGAGCAGCTGGACAGCTCGCTGGGCTGATCCTGCCTCCGCAAAGGAAAAATGCCATGAAAAACCGTATTTTGATGTTGATTGCCCTGACGCTGCTGGCGCTGGGGCTGTGCGCCTGCGCCCGGGCGGACGTTGTATTCAGCGAGGTGATGGCCTCTACCGCCACGTTTGTGGGGCAGCGCCATGACGACTGGGTGGAGCTGCACAATACCGGCGGCAAAGCCGTGTCCCTTTCAGGCTGGTACCTGAGCAACGATCCCTATAACCTGCGGCGCTGGGCCTTCCCGGATACCGCCAAGATCGCCAAGGGCGGCTATCTGGTGGTGTACTGCGCGGGGGAACCCGTCACCAACGGCCAGTCCGGCGCGCTGTATACAGACTTCAAAATCTCCGCCAAGGGCGACGAGCTGTACCTGACCGACCCGCAGGGCAACACCCAGGCGCTGGCATTTGGCGCGCAGTTTGGCAACGTATCCTACGGCGTGCCCGCAGGCGGCGATACCTGGCTGTATCTGGAAACCACCACGCCCGGCAAGGCCAATGGTAAAAACGGCTATGCCGCCCGCGCGCAGGAGCCGGTGATTGAGACTGCCGCAGGGTTTTATGAAAAGGCTGTGCAGGTGACCATCTCCGCGCCTGCCGGGCAGGAAATCCGCTATACCACCGACGGCAGCGAGCCCACGCGCGCTTCCAAACGCTATACCGGCCCCATCGCCATCAGCAAAACCACGGTGATCCGCGCCCGCGCCTTTGCGGATGATCTGCTTGGCTCCACCACGGCAGGCAGCACATTTTTTATCAACGATCCGTCCATTGTGCCTGTAATGAGCGTCTATACAGGTGACGCCTACCTGTACAACCAGAAAACGGGCGTGATGGTCAAGGGCTCGGGCAATATCCCCAACTATGAAAAGGATTGGGAATACCCCATCCAGATCGAATACTTTGACGCTTCGGGGCAGCGGCAGCTCAGCCAGATGGCCACCTTCCGCGTCACCTCGCATTCCTCCCGCTCGCTCAGGCAAAAATCCCTGGGGCTGTTCGCCCGCAAGGCCTTCGGCTCGAATACCTTTGATTACGCATTCTTTGACAACCGTCCCTACACGCAGTATTCCTCCCTTCTGCTGCGCTCCACCAATTCCGATCACCGCTCCTGCCGCATGCGCGATGCGGTGCTGGGTGAAATCAGCGAAGGGCTGGGGCTGTACTACCAGGCGGCGCAGCCTATTGTAGTGTATCTGAACGGCGAGTACTTCGGCCACTACAACCTGCGCGAAAAGGCCAACAAGGATTCGCTGGCTCAGTGGGCAGGCGTAACCGATCCCGCCGCCATCCGCGCCTGCGATATTCTGGAGCGCACGGGCACGCTGGACAGCAACGTGTTGCACGGCAGCAATCAGGACTGGGTAGAGCTGATGAACTTTGTAAAAAGCCATGATCTCAACGACCCGTCCAACCTGCAATACGTAACCGACCGGCTGGATGTGGACAGCCTGTTCAATTACGTAATCTTTAACATGATCATCGGCAATTACGATGTAACCAACGTGCGCATGTACCGCTTCCCCGGCGGCAAGTGGACGTTCTTCCTGCATGATATCGAGGCTGGCTGCATGAGCTTTGACGAGTCGCCTGTGGATATCTTCCTGCGCGGCAAAAACGCCAAGGCAGCGGGCTTTCCCCATTGGGTGCTGGCCGCGCTGCTGGAGGTGCCTGAATACAAGGATTATTTTCTGCGCCGCACGGCTGAAATCATCGAAAGCAATTTCCTGTTCAGCTTGCAGGTGGAGCCGGTATTCAATAAATACATCGATACCATCGGTCAGCTGCTGCCGCGGCACATCAAGAAGTTTCCCGGCCTTACCATCAAGGATTGGACGGCCAATGTGAACGCCGCCATGAATTACGCCCGCATGCGCCCCAAGCGGGTGATCGGCTGGCTGAGCAAGCGCTTCGGCCTGTCCGCCGCGCAGCAGGAAAGCTACTTTGCCCACACGCTGGAGCTGCTGAGCCAGTACAACGTCAAGTAACCACTGACAGGAGGATCACCATGAGCAAGCATTGCCGCATCCTCGCCCTTATCCTGAGCCTTACGACGCTTTTTTGCGCGCTGCCCGCCCTGGGCGACGGCCTGCCGGAAGCCTTTTCCGTCACCTACAAAACGGAGGATCGCTTCGTCAACCACAAGCGCGGCTTCGTCTCCAAGGAGCATATTGCCGCCGCCAACCCGGCCGTAGCCAGCGAAATCAACGCGCTGGTGGATGCGTATGACGAGCAATACGCCCCTGCCCTCAAGGGCAGCGACAATCCCAAGCGCAACAGCCGCCTGGATATCCATGTGGTGCACAGCGTTACGGGCACCAAGTGGGTGAGCTTTCTGGTGCTGGCGCGGCAATCCTACGCGCGCAAGCAGCTATCCTCGCCCTTTACCGCCCGCGCCTACGATATGGATACCGGCCGTCAGTTGGTTTTGACCGACGTGGTGCAGGATACGCCCGAATCTTGGGATATCCTCAGCGCCGCTGTGCGTGAGCAGCTCAGCGCGTACTTTCCCAATGAAGAAGCCAACGTGGATACGCTAAACCGCCTATCCTCCCGCGAGGGGCTGCTCAACACCCCCTTTATGCTTACGCCTGCCACGCTGACGCTGCACTACGAGGCCAGCGCGCTCTATCCCGGCCATCCCACGCTGATGCGCGTGACGGTTTACTATTCCGCCCTGGCCAGTGTGCTGACCGATGAGGCGCGCGTACAGACCGACAACAGCGCCTATTCGCTGGTCGCCCTCACCTTTGACGACGGCCCCAGCTACACGCCCACCGCCCGGCTGCTGAACAATCTGCGCCACACGGGCGCGGTGGGCACCTTCTTCCTGGTGGGCAGCCGCATTGACGAATACATGGATGTGGCCATGCGTGAAAACGACGAAAACCACAGCCTGCAAAGCCATCACTATGTGCACACCAATACCGAAAAATCCACGCCGGAGCGCATCCGCAATTACTCGCAGCGGGTATACGATAAAATCGCCTCCATCGCAGGCAAGCCGCCCATCATGATGCGCCCGCCCTACGGCCTGTACGAGCCTTTTCAGCGCGCCAAGGTGAACCTGCCCATCATCATGTGGACGGTAGATACCAAGGACTGGACGGGCAAAACGCCCTCCGTGGTGCTTTCCGCCATCAAAAAGGATGTGCGTCCCGGCGCAATCATCCTGATGCACGATATCAAGGACAACACCGCAGAATCCGCCCGCATGACCGTTGAATACCTGCAAAAGCATGGCTATCTCTGCGTCACGGTGGAGGATCTGTTTGCCTACTACCATGTGGAATTGGAGCCCAACCATCACTATGCCTATGCCGTCAAATGATTTGTCTTCCCGGCTGCATGCGCTGGCTGACCCAGCCTACCGCCTGTTTCAGTGCAAGCTGATGCCCACCGTGCCGACTGAGCAGGTATGGGGTGTGCGCACCCCTCAGCTGCGCGCGCTGGCCAAGGAAGCCGCGGGCACGCCGGAGGCCGCCGCCTTTCTGGCCGCGCTGCCCCATGCAGCCTATGATGAAAACAATCTGCACGGGGCGCTGCTGTGCCTGATGCGCGATTATGACGCCTGCCTGGCCGCGGTGGAAGTCTTTCTTCCTTATATAGATAATTGGGCCACCTGCGATATGCTGTCGCCCAGGGTGTTCGCCCGGCACACCGACGCGCTGCTTGCGCCCATTCGCCGCTGGATGGCCAGCCCGCACGTCTATACCTGCCGCTTCGGCATGGGCATGCTGATGCGTTACTATCTGGAGCCTGCAGCTTTCCACCCGGAGTATCTGCAATGGGTGGCCGCAATCCGCTCGGATGAATACTACATCAACATGATGATCGCCTGGTTTTTCGCCACGGCTTTGGCCAAGCAATACGACGCAGCCCTGCCCTATTTGGAGCGTCATGCCCTCGCTCCCTGGACGCACAGCAAGGCCATTCAAAAGGCGCTGGAAAGCGATCGCGTTTCCGATGCGCACAAGGCCTATTTGCGCAATTTGAAAGTAAAACCGCCGCAAAAGAACCAGCATCAACCATAAAGGAGGCCATCTTATGGGCGCATGGGGACCTGCCATTTTTTCAAGCGATACTGCCTGCGATGTTCGCGGAACTTATGAAGATATGCTCTGTTACGGCCATACCCCGGAAGAGGCTGAAGCGCAGACGATGAAGGAAATGGAAATGGATCGCCTGCATCCGGAAGACGACCCGGACGCATGGCTTGCCCTGGCTGCCACGGAATGGCGCTGCGGCCGAAAGCTATCTGATGATGTGCGCGCCATTGCCATGGCGCTGATTGATCAGCCCATTCCGACAGACCTGTGGAAAACGGAGAAACTGCGCCTTAGCCGCCGCAAGGCGCTGGATAAGCTGCGCGATCAACTAAACTCTCCGCTGCCCAAGCCTAAACGGCTAAGGCCGCTGCCGACGATTCATTCTCCGTGGCAGGTTGGCGACGTAATTGCCGTTAAGCTGCCAGAAAAAGAAGAACGCCCAGCGCTTTCAGGAAAATATGCGCTGCTTCTTTTTACGGAAATCAGTACTTCTAAAGTTTCTCGCTACGCTCCTGAAACCATGACGGAGGACACGCCTTATTTTGTTACTTATTACTGGTGGGGAGACGACCTTTCCCAGTGCAAAGAGGTAATCGATCGACAGGTCTTTATGGCCAAAGACTCTTCTATATTTGTATCGCGAAATGTTGAAAAACCAATTCAAGAGGTTTTTAAAGCATTTGCTCTTGCTAAAAGCGAAATGGCACAGTATAAAGAGCACCCAGTTGTTGCGCATATTGATCTGCCGGATCTTACAGAAATCAAATCCAAATATCACTATTACGGAGGATATGGATTATCTGAGCGGGCCACATTGTTGTTCATTCAGTATAATCTCTTGAAGTGCACTCCCCTCCAACTCCCGCTGTATGCCCCTGCGCAGGTGCACATGCTGTATGCTGACTGACAGAAGGATTTTACGCCTATCAGGTTGCTTATAGATGTATTATACGTCTTATGGAAGCAACCTGATAAACCGGCTGAGTCAAAGCGATCATGCTCAAACTCAGCCGGTTCATTATGCAAGCTGTTTACCTGTAGCTGTAGATTTTAATGATAATACTGGCATTCTTCCGCCATAGTCCCCCTCTTTATTTACGTTAAATACAACGTTTGTTGTATTTTTGATATGAGAATACCACATTTGTGGTATTTTGTCAACGTAAAAAAAGGAGGTGCGCTATGAAGTATCAGCGCCTGCGCGATCTGCGGGAGGATCATGATCTGACTCAGGATCAGCTGATAGAGATTCTTCATATGCCCAAAACCACCTATACCAACTATGAGCAGGGTAAGCGCGAAATCCCCTTTTGCCTGGCGATTCGCCTGGCCGAGCTGTATAACGTTTCGCTGGATTTTATCGCCGGACTGACCAACGAACCGCGCCCGCTGAAATAATCTCATCAGCCGTTTTATTTGCAAATACGCAAACTCGCCTGAGATGTAGCCCAGGCGAGGCAGG
>ERZ809074.572-NODE-572-length-56853-cov-15.706539_pt1 | contig 56853 bp, 52 predicted proteins | sample MGYA00520795_ERZ809074 | MGnify/ENA primary metagenome ERZ809074 (study PRJEB31570, sample SAMEA3212989) | Homo sapiens | biome: human-gut; feature: human gut; material: fecal | place: Sweden | collected 2011 ...
GCGTTCATCAGGGTGATCTTCTCCTGGCTGATCATCTTCAGGCGCTCATTGGGGATCACGATCAGGCTGTCCACATGCATCAGCAGGTTTGCAATGCCCTGCTCAGCCAAGCCCATCTTCCGCTTGCCCTCAAAAGAGAACGGCTTGGTCACGATGCCAACGGTCAGGATGCCCAGGTCATGGGCGACCTCGGCCACAACAGGGGCCGCGCCCGTGCCGGTGCCGCCGCCCATACCGGCGGTGATAAAGACCATCTGAGAGCCCTTGAGCGCGTTTGCGATCTCGTCCTTGCTCTCCTCGGCGGCGCGCTGGCCAATCTCAGGGTCGGCACCCGCGCCGCGGCCCTTGGTGAGCTTGGAACCCAGCTGCACCTTGGTGGCAGCATGGTTCTTGGCCAGTGCCTGCTGGTCGGTGTTCATTGCGATGAATTCAACACCCTGCAGGCCGTCGCTGACCATCCGGTTGACAGCGTTTCCGCCGCCGCCACCGACGCCAATTACCTTAATCGTCGTAACGTTTTCGTCCATTTCTTCATCGAGCATCAATGCCATAACTTTGTCCTCCATCGGATTTTATCGTACACCCGCCGTGTACAAGGGCAGGATTATCTCATATTACTGCTACTATATAACAGTATCGTATCATCTTTTGGCTCCGATTGCAAGACAAATTTGGTTTTTTGGGGGTGTTTTTTTCACCGGGGGTCACGCGGGCTTCGTTTCTCGATAAATTCGTGCTCCAAGAGAGGCCAAAATCTCTGTAAAATCCGCATATCCGCGGTCGAGATACGCAACCCCGCCGATTTGGCTCCTGCCCTGTGCCGCCAGGGCTGCCAGCACCAGCGCGGCCCCGCCCCGCAGGTCGGGTGCGGAAAGGCGTGTGCCCCGCAGTGCACCACCCGGCCGGATGTGCAGCACCCGGCCCGCCGTATTTACCCGCCCGCCCAAGGCCGCAAAGCCCTCCGCGCAGGCAAACCGCCGCTCAAAGATCACATCCTCAATACTGCTTTCGCCCTCCGCACAGAGCATGGCAGCCGCCAGCGGCGGGGCGGCATCGGTGGCCAATGCCGGGTATACTCCGGTGAACACCCGGCCCGCACCGTACAGCCGCCCAAACCGGGCCACCTGCACGCTCTCCCCGCCGCGCTCCACCCGGCAGCCCATTTGTGCCAGAATTTCCAGCACCGGGGCATAGAGCTCCGGGCTGCATCCGGTCAGTTCCACCCGGCCTCCGGCGGCGGCCGCCGCACAGGCCAGCGTGGAGGCAAAAATACGGTCCGGCAGGGGCGAAAACACGCACCCGCCCAGCGCCCTCCGTCCCTCAATGATGAGCGTGGAGCTTCCCGCCCCCTCCACACTGCCGCCGCACCGGTTGAGGAAATCGGCCAGGTCTGCGACCTCCGGCTCCCGCGCGGCTCCCCGCAGCACGGTGCGGCCCCGGGCACAGGCCGCCGCCAGCAAAAGCGTCTCCGTGGCCCCCACACTGGGGAACCGCAGGGTGATTTCTGCCCCATGCAGGCCGGAGGGAGCCAGCAGCACCAGCCGCCCCGGCCCGGCGTCCAGCTCCTGCACCCCCATCCGCGCCAGACCCGTCAGGTGCAGGTCAATGGGGCGGGAGCCGATCCTGCACCCGCCGGGCAGCACGGTCTCCGCCCGGCCAAGCCGTGCCAGCAGCGGCGCGCAGAAGAGAATGGAAGCCCGCATTTGTGCCGCTGTTTGCCCCGGCAGGGTGCTCTGGACCGGGCTGCCGGAGAGTGCCACATCGCTGCCCTGCCACTGGGCCGTGCAGCCCGCGCCCCGCAGCAGCGCAAGGCTGCACTCTACGTCCGAGAGCCTTGGCACGCCCCGCAGCCGGACCGGCCGCTGGCAGAGCAGCGCGGCCGCCAGAAGCGGCAGAACGCTGTTTTTTGCTGCCGGGACGCGGACCGTTCCGTTCAAAGGCCACCCACCCGTTACCACGATCTGTTCCGCGCTCTGTGCCATATCCGCAGCCCCCATTCCGCAAAAGATACCACAGGCTATGCAAAGGGAGCGCGGAATGTCAATCCGTCTGATTCCACAAGAGTTTGGTGCGTCATTTGTTCCAGTTTATTTAAAATCAAACCTCTCAGGCCGCGCTCTGGCACGTCCAGCCGTCCTCCCTCTGTCGCTAACGCGACATCTCCCTCCGGCCAGAGGGAGTCTATCCTATCAGGGGAGCCAAATAGAGGAATTTTCACGTTTCCCCTCTTGAGACGGAAAGCACCACTCCCATCTCGCCCAGCAGCATCATGAGGCTGGTGCCGCCGGAGGAAAAAAACGGCAGGCTGATGCCTGTGTTGGGGATGGTATTGGTCACAACGGCCATGTTCAGCACGGCCTGCAGGGCCACCTGCACCGTGAAGCCGACCACCAGCAGTGCCCCGAAACGATCGGGCGCATGGGCCGCCAGCGTGATTCCCCGCCAGAGCAGCAGCACGAACAGCCCCACCACGGCGCAGGCCCCCACAAAGCCCAGCTCCTCGCAAACGATGGAAAAAATAAAATCGTTCTGGGGCTCTGGCACGAACAGATGCTTCTGGCGGCTGTTGCCCAGGCCCAGCCCGGCAGCCCCGCCGGAGCCGATGGCATACAGGCTCTGGATGGTCTGGTGGCCGTCGCCCAGCGGGTCGGCAAAAGGGTCCAGCCAGGAGTTGAGCCGGTCAGCGGCGTAGGGCACAAGGTCGGGCATGATGACCACTGCCGCCCCGATGGCGGCCACCCCGCTCACGCCTGCCAGCACGAACCACTTGAGCCCGGTGCCGCCCACAAACATCAGCACGGCTCCAATGCCCAGGATCAGCAGGGTGCCCGAAAGGTGCGGCTCCAGCAGCATCAGCGCCGCCACCACCCCCAGCACCAGCGCAAAGGGAAGCACGCCCACGGAGAAGCGTTTCATCTGGTCGTGGTTGAGGGAAATGACATGGCTGAACACCAGCACCACCGCGAATTTGGCAATTTCGCTGGGCTGCAGCGTGCCCAGCCCGGGCAGCACCAGCCAGCGCTTGCAGCCGTTGTACTCCGGCATAAAGAGCACGGCCACCAGCAAAACGAGGGAGAGAGCCAGCAGCGGCCAGGCCAGCTTATGGAAAATATGATAATCCACCCGGCTGGCCAGCCACAGGCCCATCAGCCCCAGCGCCGCGTATAGCAGCTGCGGGCGCAGGTAGGCCCAGGCATCCCCCCGGCGGTAGAGAGCCACCGCACTGGAGGCAGAGGCCAGCATCACCAGCCCAAAGCCCACCAGCGTGAGCACCAGTACCAGAAAAGGCAGGTCCATGGCAGGCAGCTGCCGCAGAGGCAGGCGGAGCCTGTGGCGGGGCGTGGGGCGTATCGTTTCATTGTGCAGCATCGGCAGTTCCTCCCGGGTACTTATTGTACGCAGGAATGGCGAATAATAGTCACTCCGCCCCGCATAGAGTGGCAGGAGGAGGTGGTGTTCATGTCCGGTCCGCGCACCCTGCCCGAGCGGGCATTCCGCCAGCGGGCACGGCTGGTGGCCGTGCTGTTCTGTACCGTGGCCGCCGGGCTGGCGTTCCGTCTGTTCTGGCTGCAATTGCGCGCCTCCGATTGGTACACTCAGCGGGCGCTGGGCCAGCAATTGCGGGATACCATCGTCCCGGCGGACCGGGGCCGCATCTACAGTGCGGACGGTGTTTTGCTGGCCGCCAACAGCAGCTGCTGGACCCTGCGGGCCTCGCCCCGGGAGATGCCGGAGGAAAAACTCGGCCTTGCCGCCCAGGGCCTTGCGAAAATATTGGAGCTGGACGAAGCCGCCCTGCTGGAAAAGTTCAGCCAGCGGCGCTCCAACGACTGCCTGCTCCGCTACCGGGTGGACCGTTCCATGGCCGACCGGGTGCGGGATTTCTGCGAGGAGAACGGCATCACCGGCATCCGGATCAACCAGGACTCCAGGCGCTGGTACCCGCAGGGGGAGTTTCTGGCCTCGGTGCTGGGTTTCACCAATGTGGACAACGCCGGTGTCGCGGGGCTGGAGCTGGAATACGACGATCTGCTCACCGGGGAAAACGGCGTGGTGCTCACCGCCGTCAACGCCTGGGGCTACACGCTGGAACAAAGCTATGAGACCGAGCGCTTCCCCACCGAGGGGGACGGCCTGCGGCTGACCATCGACACCAACATCCAGCATTACCTGGAGAACGCGCTGGGCTATGCCGTCCGGGAGCATCACGTCGCGGCCCGGGCCGTGGGCATCGTGATGGACGTGAACACCGGGGCCGTGCTGGCCATGTCCACCACCCCCTCCTACGACCCCAACCAGCCCCGCGTGCTGGCCGACAAGGCCGCCCGGAGCATGGTGGACGCCCTGACCGGCGACGAGCGCAAGGCAGCTTTGCAGCTGGCCCAGCAGACCCAGTGGCGGAACAAGGCCGTCAGCGATTTATACGAGCCGGGCAGCGTCTTCAAGCTCATCACCTGCGCGGCGGCGCTGGACGCCGGGGCCATCTCCAAAAGCTCCAGCTTTTACTGCGGGGAGTCCATCTCGGTAGCAGGCACCCGGTTCCACTGCGCCAACCACAAGCGCCACGGGGCCCAGACCGTGACCCAGGCACTGGAAAACTCCTGCAACCAGAGCTTCATCCAGATCGGGGCAAGGCTGGGCAAAGAGGCGTTCTGTGATTATTTTGCAGCCTTTGGCCTGCGGGAGCCCACCGGCATCGACCTGCCCGCCGAGCCGAAAAAGAGCCTCTACTACACCGCTGACCGGATGGGCCCGGTGGAGCTGGCCTCCTGCGCGTTCGGGCAGAGCAGCAAGATCTCCTACCTGGAAATGGCATCGGCGGTCTGTGCCGTGGTCAACGGCGGGAAGCTGCTGCAGCCCCGGGTGGTGGATGCCATTTTAGGGCCGGAGGGCGAGGTCATAGAGACCCTCTCCCCCGTCTGCAAACGGCAGGTGCTCAAGCCCGAGACCAGCCAGATCATGCGGGAGATGATGGAGGCGGTCGTCCTCTACGGCGGCGGGCGGAACGCGCGGATCGCGGGCTACCGGGTGGGCGGCAAGAGCGGCACCAGCCAGAAGCTGGACAGCACCGACGAAAAGGCCCGCATTGCCAGCTTTGTGGCCGTGGCCCCCATCGACGACCCGCGGTTCCTCTGCCTGGTCTGCCTGGATGAGCCCCACAGCTGGACGACGGCAGGCGGCAGCCTCTCGGCTCCCGTCTGCGCCGAGGTTCTGGAACAGACGCTGGTATCCAAAGGCATCCCCCGCGCCGCCGTCCCGGAGCAGCCAGCCCCCACGGCGGAGACTGCCGCCGACCTGCCTGAAGATGGCGACAGTTTTGACGGGGCCTGAATCAGGGCAAAAAGAAAAGACCGCCGAAGCGGTCCTGCGGATAGGATAACACGCGCTGCTGGATTTTTCAGCTCTGCTGCGGCTGCTCGCGGAACGTGATCTCGCCGGTCTTGCTGTCCATGGCATCCACGATGGCAAGGCTCTCCAGCTGGTAGCCCTTGCTGCGGATGAGCTCGCCGCCCTGCTGGAAACCTTTTTCCACGGCAATGCCGATGCCCTCCACGGTGGCACCGGCCTCCTGTGCCAGCTCCAGCAGGCCCATCAGGGCACAGCCGTTGGCCAGGAAATCGTCAATGATGAGGACATGGTCCTCCGGGGTGAGGAACTTTTTGGAGACGATGACGTTGTAGATCTTCTTGTGGGTAAAAGACTGGATCTTGGTCTCGTAGTTATCGTAATCCAGGTTGATGCTCATGGACTTTTTGGCAAACACCACCGGCACGTTGAACTCGCTGGCCACCACGGCGGCAATGCCAATGCCGCTGGCCTCGATGGTGAGCACCTTGTTGATGGGCTTGCCATCAAACAGGCGCTTCCACTCCCGGGCCATCTCCTTGAACAGGGGGATGTCCATCTGGTGGTTGATGAAACTGTCTACCTTGAGCACATTGCCCTCGCGGACAATGCCGTCCTTGCGGATGCGATCTTCCAGCATTTTCATAACTCTGCACGTTCCTCCCAGTGACTCTCAATTTTTTATTTTACCAAGTATACCGGAACCACCCGGGGTTTGCAAGGTGTTTTATACCCAAATTTGACAAAAAAGCGCATGGAATTTCAGTCTTAGCTCCAAAGAGTATGACTTTGATCGTTCTTTTGCGTCCGGGGGCGATTTTTCCGGCCTGCGGGCTTGTTTTCTGGAAAAATTCGAGTATACTGGAAGCAATCAGCCGGGGGATTCTGTGCTGCCCCGGCCAACAGGGTGCGGCTGTTTTGCAACGAACCAGCCGCTGGGGAGAAGGAGTGGACCCGTATGAAAACAGGATTGATCATGGAAGGCGGTGCCATGCGGGGCATGTTCACGGCGGGCGTGCTGGACGTTCTGATGGAGAACGGCCTTGTGACCGACGGTGCGATCGGCGTGTCGGCCGGCGCGGTGTTTGGCTGCAACTACAAATCACACCAGATCGGCCGCGTCATCCGCTACAACACCGAGTACTGCAACGATAAGCGCTACGCCAGCTTTAAAAATCTGGTCAAAACGGGCAATCTGTACAGCGAGCAGTTCTGCTACCACGAGGTGCCCGAAAAGCTGGATCCGTTCAACGAGGCGGCCTTTGCCGCCTCCCCCATGGATTTCTTTGTGGTCTGCACCGATGTGAAAACGGGCGAGCCCATCTATCATAAGTGCCGCAAGGGCGATGCTGAGGATGTGCTCTGGATGGAAGCCTCGGCTTCCATGCCGCTGGCGGCCAAAATCGTCAAGATCGGCCATTACGGCCTGCTGGACGGCGGCGTGGCGGACTCCATCCCGGTGCGGTTCTTTGAGTCCATCGGGTACAAGCGCAATCTCATCATCCTGACCCAGCCCAAGGGCTACATCAAAAAGAAGAACAAATTCCTGCCCGCCATCCGGGCCAAATATTTCCGCTACCCCGCCTTTGTGGAGGCTGTGGCGGACCGCCATGAGCGGTATAACGAGACCCTGAGCTACATCTCGATGCTGGAGCAGGCCGGCAAGGATTATGTCATCCGCCCGCCCATCCCGCTGGAGATCGGTGCCATGGAGCGGGACCCCGCCCAGCTGCGCCGCGTCTATGAGACCGGCCGGGCCGTGGCTCAGATCCAGGTCGAGAAGATCCGGGACTTTTTGAATGCCGTGAAAGCAGCTCCTGAGACCTGATTTGCAAAACAAAAGAGGCTGTTGCAAAATGGTGCAACAGCCTCTTTTATTTTTACTTTGTAAACTTTCCCAGCAGGGTCACCGCCAGCACAATGACGCCGATGACCAGGAAGATGCCCAGCATCCCGATGAGCAGGATGGGCAGCGTGGTCTCCCACGAAAGTAAATGCAGCATGTTTTTCCTCCTTTGTTCACGCGCCCAGCAGGGTGAGCAGCAGCCCGCCTGCAATGACGGAAGCGATCTGGCCCGAGACATTGACGCTGATGGAATACATGAGCAGGAAATTCTGGTTATCCTCTTCCAGCCCCATTTTGTTGACCACTCGCCCGCTCATGGGGAACGCGGAAATGCCCGCCGCGCCGATCATGGGGTTGAGCTTTTTGCCCTCCGGCAGGAAAAGGTTGAGCAGCTTGGCAAACAGCACGCCGCCGATGGTATCGAACACGAACGCCACCAGCCCCAGCGCCAGGATGAGCAGGGTATCCGGCCGGACGAACTGGTCCGCCGTCATCTGCCCGGCCACGGTGAGCCCCAGCACGATGGTGATGAGATTGGTCAGCACATTCTGCGCCGTCTCGCTCAGGGCGTTGAGGACACCGCACTCCCGCAGCAGGTTGCCGAACATCAAAAAGCCCACCAGCGCCACGCTGGCCGGGGCCACCAGCCCGGCGATGACCGTGACTACAATGGGGAACAGAATGCGGGTCAGCCTGCTGACATGGCCTTTCTCATAGGGCATCCGGATGAGCCGTTCTTTCCGGGTGGTCACCAGCCGGATGACCGGCGGCTGGACGATGGGCACCAGCGCCATGTAGCTGTAGGCCGCCACCATGATGGCTCCCAGATATTTCGAGCCCAGCACGTTTGCCACAAAGATGGCCGTGGGGCCGTCCGCCGCGCCAATCACGGCGATGGAAGCGGCATCGTTCAATTCAAAGACGAAGCCTGCCGCGAACAGGGTGAAAAAGATGCCGAACTGGGCCGCCGCCCCAAAGAACATGAGCCAGGGCTTTTCCAGCAGGGGGCCGAAATCGATCATGGCACCAATGCCGATGAAGAGCAGCAGCGGAAACAGCTCGTTGCTCATTCCCACACGGAACAGCTCCGTGATGGGCCCCACGGTCTCCCCCTGGGTAATGGCCCCGGAGAGAGGCAGGTTGACGAGGATGGCGCCAAAGCCCATGGGCAGCAGCAGGCTTGGCTCCATCTGTTTTGCGATGGCCAGATAAATGAGCAGGCCGCCCACCGCCCACATGACCACCATCTGCCAGGTCAGATTTCCAAAATTGGAAAACAGGCTGGCGAATGTTGTGAGAAACTCCATTTTGTTTCCTCCCAAAAACAGGCCCCGGAGGCTGCGGACAGGAAACAAAAAAAGAGACCCCTGCCACAGCCAAAAATCACTGTGACAAAAGTCTCAAGCGAACACATGACATCGGGTGTTTCCACCGTGCTGACGCTGCCATGCAGTGCACCGCTCCGGGTCCGCGGCACACCCCTTACTCCCTTTTATCGGTCCTATTATATGCGATGTCCCGCCGGTCTGTCAACGGGCTCCGGCGCTTTTTTTGCCGCTTCTTTTCCGGGGAGTTTCTCAGTAATGCACCACATTGCCCGCTTTCTGGATCCGTGCCAGCACCGGGGCAGCCTCCGGGCTGCGGAAGTATTCCAGCGTCGTGGCGGGGACGAGGGCTTTCAGGGACTCCCAATCGCCGTTCTGGAGGCACTGGCGGACGGTGGAGGCGCTGATGGCCTTTCCCCCGGCCTGTTTACGGGGCACAATGATGCAGTGGATGCCCGCCTTGGGCAGCTGCTCTTTCATGATCTGATTGTACAGGCCCGTCACCTGGCTGGCAGGCTCCTCGCCCACATAGCGGGCGGTCACGTTCAATACCGCCGCGATCTTGGTAAAAACGGCCAGGTCGAGCCTTGCGTGGCCCTCGATCACAGCGGTTTCGTCTTTCAGGAAATAACTCGGGAACGTGGCGTTGGAGATGATATAGGGGCCGCTGTCGTGCAGAACGACGTTGGACAGATGCCGCACTCCCTCGGCCACCAGCCGCTTGCGGACTGCAAAAGGCACCAGGCTGGCGTCCTCGCTGACGACAAACAGATGGAGGGTATCACAGGCGGCAGCCGCCGTTTCCGCCAGATACTGGTGCCCCAGCGTAAAGGGGTTGGCGTTCATGACCAGCGCGGCAGATCTGCCCTCGGTTTTGGTCTTTTCGAGGCCGCGCAGGTAGGCCCCGAAACCATCCCGGCGGTTCTCCATAAAGACGAGGGTGTCCTCCACCCGGGCGATCTCGTAAAAGCCCAGATCCCCAAAGAATTTGGAGCTTTTACCCTTGGTGTACAAAAACAGGTGGAGGTTGCCCCGGGCGCACTGCACCTCAATGAGGTGGGTGATGATCTGGTTGAGCAGGCCCTCGCCCTGATGGTCGCTGCTGACGGCAAAGCACCGCAGGGTGTTGCCAAAGCAGCTGCCCGTGCCGATGACGCGGTAATCCTCATCGAACATGGCACAGATATAATCCAGATTGCCGTCCCGGCGGATGCCCTCTTTCTGCAAAAGGGCGTCGATCTCAGCCAGGGTGGTTTTATCGGTGGGCGACACCTGCGAGAGGGTGTATTCAGACATCTTCCAGTACCTCCGTTTTAAAGAAATGGAGCAGGTAGCAGAGCGCCAGCAGGTCAGCGCTGCCGCCGGGCGAGAGGTTGGCCGCGATAAAGCGGTCATCCAGCGCGCAGAGAGCGGCTTCGTCTGGGTAAGGCGTCCGGGCCAGCAGGGCTTTCAGCTCCTCCACCACGGCCAGTTGCGTCGCACGGTCGCTGCGGGCGATCAGGTTGGTATCCGTGCTGTTGGCAATGATCGCCAGCAGCGCCCCGCAGCCGGACTGATTGAGGCTGTATCCTGCGGCCAGTCCTTTTTCCAGCGCGGGCAGAGCAAACTCCAACACGGCGGGCAAACCTGCTTCCACCTGCCCCCGCACCCCGGTAATGCCGTACTGCACATAGAGCTTCTGCCCGGCGGTAACGGCATTCTCGGCCGTGACCCCCGCAAAGTCTTTTGCCGTCAGCCCGGCCGTCATGGTCGAGACTTCCGCCAGCACGCGGGCCGGGTCGGCCCAGACGGCACGGTCCAGGCGGCCCAGCGCCGCGCAGACGATGCCGATGGAAAAAATAGCCCCCTTATGGGTATTGACGCCATGGGTGGCGGCCAGCATCTCGCCCTCAGCCTCGCAGCCCAGCGGGCGGAGAGCTGCAAAGGTCTCCGGGGCCGGGCCGTCCGCTGTTTTCCGCCCTGCCCGGGTGCAGGCCTCAAAATAAGGGTAGAGGGAGGCCGCGCTGCTCATAAAGGTAAACGAATCCATATCGGTGTGGCTGCCGCTGTTCCGGCGATCCACCAGGCCGGGCTTGGGGGTAGTGGTCACCTCATACAAAAGGGCCCGCACCGCCTGCCGGGCAGCCGTGGCGGCATCCAGCGTATCCATCGTCTCGGTAAGGATCGCCGTCGTCCGGGCCTGCAGCTCGGCTACGGGATGCACCCGGCGGCTGCTGCACACCTTGGCAGGCCCGCCGCAGATGAGGCATTTGCGGCCCTCAAGATGCAATTCTTCCCGGTCCACTTTTTTGCCGTCCGGGCGGAGGACGTCCATGTCAAACAGCCGCCCCAGCGGGCTGGCGTCCTCCACCAATGTCGTCAGTTTCTTGATGGTCAGCGGTTCCGCGTCCAGCACATAAAAAGCCTCAGGGCCCGTCACAGCCTTGCTGAGGTCGATTTTCAGCGGTTTGATGCCGCAGCGCAAAAACTGCCGTTCCAGCAATTGCCGCCCCCGGGCAAAGCCCCGGCGGATGAGAGGCGAATCCTTGACCGGGCCCGCAATGTTCATGGTAAAGCAGACCAGCGGCTTGCCATAGGCCCCCAGCAGCTCCTGCTGGTGCCAGACCCGGCGCTCCCGGGCATCCAGCATCTGGATGAGGGATACTTCTTGTTCCATGAAAATTTTCTCCTCTCAGCGCTTTTTCTTGAGCATGTCCATAAACAGCTGCACCTGCGGCAGAGCAGCGGCATCCCGCTGGCAGAAAATGTAGGTGCGGCGGAGAAACGGCTCGCCGTTTTCAAACGTGCAGGGCCGGACACAGCCATCAAAATTGTCCAGCGCGATTTCCGGCATCAGGGCCCAGCCAAGGCCCCGCTTGACCATTTCCAGGCAGGCGGTGATATTGTCCACCACAAAGCTGCCCGTATCCCCGGTCACGCCATTCTCATACCGCCAGCGGGCCATCTGGGCCCCCAGCGAAGCGTCGGTCTGGTGGTCGATATACAGATAATCCGAGAGCGGCTTTCCCTCATACTCCCGGGCATAGATCAGGCAGATATCCTCTTGCGAGAGGAGGAACTGCGTGCCGTCCCAGGGGTACTCGCCCCGCAGCACCGCAATGTCCAGCGTACCGTCCAGCATCTGCTGGTAAAGGTGGCGGCTGTGCCCGGTGGCAATATCCAGCCGGACACGGGGATACTTTTTGTGGTATTCGGTCAGCACCTCCGGCAGGCGGTAGTAGGAAAAATTGACCGACACGCCCGCTTTCAGGGTGCCGCACACCTCGCCCTGCATGGCGTCCAGCCCGCGGCGCAGCTGCTCCATCTGCTTGAGGGCGGCACGGCTATGCTCCAGCACCTTTTCTCCTGCCGGGGTAAAGCGGATGCCCTGCCGGGAGCGGAGCAGAATTTCCACCCCCAGCTCCTGCTCCATGGATTTGATCCGCTTGGACAGCGCCGACTGGGTCATATAGAGTTTATCCGCCGCATGGGTGATGTTCCGTGTCTCATCCAGCACTTCCAGCAGCTCAAAGTCTTTCTCGTCCATTGAGGTTCTCCTTTCATTTCAGCTTCCCTGCCTGGTTCCGTTCCATGTTTGCCTTTTCCCATTCCTTTTCTTCATCTTACTACCCTTTATCCCCCAAGAAAAGCCCCATTTTTTCAGATAGTTTTTCCAAAGTCCATTCCAATTTGGAATCAAGTAAGCATTTTGCACAACGAGATGGAATCTCTGACAGCAGATTGCCAGAAAAGCGCAGGATGTATCCCAGATTTCAAAGCAAGATTCCCTGCCGGACTGGAAAAGGAGCTTTTCTCAGCCTTTTGCAGCAGGATAAATTTTGTCACCATTGAAAAGACATAAGAATACCCGCAGGTTTTATCTTCCTGCGGGCACTTGTCTTTCCTTTAATGCTGCCAGAAGCTGATGAGGGCCAGAAGGGGGATGCCGACTTCCATCAGATCGCGGCTGACTTTCTGCATGGTGCAGTACCATTCACTGGGTTCGCCGCCCTGTACTGCCAGACCGTGGCTGAGGTTCCAGAATAGCAATGGAAATTTAATGTCCAGAAAAAGAACCAACGCCAGCAGTCCCATAGGGAGCAGGAACCATAAATTCCCCCGCGTTTCCATCCGCCCTCCGACGGCAATATTATAAAGCCACTGACAAGTGGGCAAAAGGTCTTGCTGTTGGTACTCCCCGTTGACCACAACATTGATACCATCTGCCAGCTGGCCGTTTTCCGCCCATAAAACCGCATCGCCCGGCTCGCCAATTGCCTGCCCGGCAAAAATCTTCCTGTCATCCTGATAAATTTGGACATTCTCCTGCGATGACGTTACAATGCGGTATTGAATCGTTTCCCCGTTCATCGCAAACACCGCCTGCGTTTCATGCTCTGCCGCAGTGACAGTCAACGCATAAATTCCGTATTCATCCCGGCCTGCAAAGCTTCCATCCGTCTGCCGGTACAGAAACGCATCCCGCAGCCAGACTCCCGGGCGGCTGGCCGCACAGAGGTAGAGGATCATCAAACCCACCCAGTACAAAATGCGCAGTGCGCGGCGGAAAGCCTGCTTGTGTGCTTTGATTTTTTGCATAAAGACCACCTCCCGTGAGCTTGACAAAGGACGTTGAAACGCGTATACTGAAACTACAAAGGGTGCTGCCTAACAAACGGCTGGCTCCTTACCGTACATGAACAAAAAAGATTGACCGATGTACTTGGGGAAGTAGATGGCGGTCAGTCTTTTTTGTTTTTCTGATTCTTGTCATCATGGCTGATTTTCCATGTGATGTCAAAAACACCATAGGCAATGCTGCAAAGCAATGTCAGCAGCAAAAGCACTTCAGACAGAGTCATATTGCATCCCTCCTTTCACCAAAAGTGTCGGGAGGGGTCACTTCAAAAAAGCCGCCCTCCCGGCATCTGTTCTACAATCTTTGCAAAACAAGAATTCCGGCAAGGAGCGTTCAGCCGCCTGCGTTTGAGGCAACACCCATTGGCAGGTTAAATACACTGCAGTTACAGGATATCATACTTCCTGTCAAAAGACAACACCCGCAGGGAACTGGCTCCCTGCGGGTGTTGCCGCGTTAGATCATTCTTTTCTCTCGATTTTACCCTCCAGCAGGTCGGTCAGGCAGGGCACGGTTTTGCCGTGATAGCCTGTGACCGTCTCAGCGTGGAACAGGCTGCTGAGGACGCTTTCCTCCACGCACTCGGCCACCGCCCGGAAGAGCGGGTTGATGGCGTCATCGTGGAGCATGGTCATGGGCAGGAGAGCTTTGTCCGCGTAGTGGGGCATCCGGTTGGCCGTGGTAAAGGCCAGCACGATCTCGCCCGAACCATTGCCGCAGTAGCTGCCCGTGCGGGAGAGGCCCACCAGTGCCCGGTGGCAGAGCCGCCGGAGTTGCCGCTCACTGAGCGGGATGTCCGTGGCCAGCACCGTGATGATGGAGCCTTTATCCTCGTGGGGCGGGATGTGTGCCTCCAGCAGCTGCTGGATGGGGGTACCGCCCACAATGAGATCATCAAACATGGCATGGTTGGAGAGGACAAGGGAACCAATGGTATAGTTTTTTCCATCCAGCTCCACCACCCGGGAAGCCGACCCGATGCCGCCCTTGAGGCCGTGGCAGCGCATCCCTCGGCCCGCGCCCACAGCACCCTCGGCAAAATCAGCCTTGCAGTCGGCCAATGCGTCAAAAACGTTCTGCTCGGTGACATGGAGACCCCGGATGTCGTTCAGACCGCTGTCGTTGCACTCGCACACCACCGGGTTCACGCTGCCCGTCGTCTCACAGATATCCGGATTTTGGGCCAGCATATACTTGACCAGCGCCGTCTCCGCCGTGCCCACGCTGAGGGTGTTGGTAAAGAGGATGGGCGTTTCCAGCGTGCCCAGCTCGTCGATCTGAACCAGGCCGGTGGTCTTGCCAAAGCCGTTGATGACATGGCTGGCGGCCAGCAGCTTCTCGTGGAAGAGATCCCCCGGGTGGGGCAGCAGGGCCGTCACGCCTGTCTGGACATCGCCGTCCGCCAGGGTGCAGTGGCCCACTGTCACGCCGGGCACATCGCTGATCTTATTCAGCGGCCCGTGGGGCAGATGGCCGATGGTCAGATTCCATTTTGCAGGGATTCCCATAAAGATTTACCTCCAAGAAAACCCTCTCCGCCTTTCATCGCGCAGGCAGAAAGGGTTTATTTTTCTCAGTCCTCGTGCTGGACGCGCTCGATGGTGCCCAGGTCATAGGGAGTGTTCTGATAGACGTAATAGTTCAGCCAGTTCTCATACAGCAGGTGGGCATGGGCACGCCAGCGGAAGAGGGGCGGCTGCTCCGGGTCGTCGTTGGGGTAGTAGTTCTTGGGCACTGCAATGGGCAGGCCCTTGCCCACATCCCGCTTGTACTCGGCATCCAGCGTGTACTTATCGTACTCCGGGTGGCCGGTGACAAAGATCTGGCGGCCATTTTCGGTGCTCATGAGGAACGGGCCTGCCTCGTCGCTCTCGGCCAGGATGCGGAGGGCGCGGCAGTTGAGCACATCTTCCCGGCTGATGCCGGTATGGCGGCTGTGGGGGGCGTAGAATACCTCATCAAAGCCGCGGACCAGCGGGTTTGCCGGGCGGGTGACCTTGTGCTCAAACACGCCGAACATCTTTTCCGGCAGGATATGCTTGCGCACACCGTAGTGATAGTACAGGCCCGCCTGCGCACCCCAGCAGACATGGAGGGTAGAGTAGACGTTTGTCTCACTGAAATCCATGATCTCGCACAGCTCCGGCCAGTAATCCACCTGCTCAAAATCCATCGTCTCCACCGGGGCACCGGTGATGATCATGCCGTCGTAGCGGTTATTTTTGACCTCCTCAAAGGTCTTATAAAACGCCTCCAGATGGGCTGCAGAGACATGGGTGGCCGCATGGCTGGCCGTCTGCAACAGGGTCATATGCACCTGCAGCGGGGTGTTGGCCAGCAGCCGGGCGATCTGGGTCTCGGTGGCGATCTTGGTGGGCATCAGGTTGAGGATCAGGATTTCCAGCGGGCGGATATGCTGGGAAGCGGCCCGCTCCCGGTGCATGACGAAGACATTTTCTTCATACAGGGCATCGTAAGCGGGGAGCGTTTTGGGGATGATGAGAGGCATAACGTCTTACTCCTTTTGAGAGATTAGATTTGATCCAGTGCCTGTGCGATATCAGCGATGAGGTCCTCGCTGGACTCCAGACCGCAGCTCATACGGACCAGCTCGGCGGGGACACCTGCGGCGCGCAGCTGCTCATCGTTCATCTGGCGGTGGGTACTGGACGCGGGATTCAGGCAGCAGGTGCGGGCATCGGCCACATGGGTCTCGATGGCAGCCAGCTTCAGGGCTTTCATAAAGGTGCTGGCAGCTTCGCGGCCGCCGGCCAGGCCAAAGGACACCACGCCGCAGCTGCCATTGAGCAGGTACTTCCGGGCCAGTGCGTGGTAGGGGCTGCTTTCCAGCCCGCAGTAGTTGACATAAGCCACTTTGGGGTGGCTTTCGAGGAACTTCGCCACCGCCATGCCGTTTTCACAGTGGCGCTGCATCCGGACATGGAGGCTTTCCAGCCCCAGGTTGAGCATATAGGCGCTCATGGGGGACTGCATGGAGCCAAAGTCGCGCATCAGCTGGGCAGTTGCCTTGGTGATGAACGCCCCCTCCTTGCCAAAGCGCTCGGCATAGGTAATGCCGTGGTAGCTGTCATCCGGGGTGCACAGGCCGGGGAACTTCTCGGCGTGGGCCATCCAGTCAAACTTCCCGCTGTCCACAATGGCACCGCCCAAAGCCGCGCCGTGGCCGTCCATATACTTGGTGGTGGAGTGGGTGACGATATCAGCGCCCCACTCAAAGGGGCGGCAGTTGACCGGGGTGGGGAATGTATTATCCACAATGAGGGGCACACCATGGGCATGCGCTGCCTTGGCGAACTTCTCAATATCCAGCACGGTCAGGGCAGGGTTGGCAATGGTCTCACCAAACACAACCTTGGTGTTGGGCTGGAACGCGGCGTCCAGCTCCTCTTCGGTGCAGAGCGGATCCACAAAGGTAGCGGTAATGCCCATCTTGGCCATGGTGACCGAGATCAGGTTGAACGTACCGCCGTAGATGGTGCTGGACGCCACGATATGGTCGCCTGCCTCGCAGATGTTGAACAGGGCGAAGAAGTTGGCCGCCTGGCCGCTGGACGTCAGCATGGCGGCAGTGCCGCCCTCCAGCTCGCAGATCTTCTTTGCGACGATATCGCAGGTGGGGTTCTGCAGGCGGGAGTAGAAATAGCCGTTGGCCTCCAGGTCAAACAGCTTTCCCATATCCTCGCTGGTGGCATATTTAAAGGTAGTGGACTGGATAATGGGGACCTGGCGGGGCTCGCCGTTGCCGGGCGTATAGCCGCCCTGCACGCAGATGGTATCACGATTCATTGCAACATACTCCTTTACTGGGTTTGTCTGTATAGCACAATTCCCCGCAGGAGCACGAGCCTCCGGCGGGGAATTGAAACGTTAAATTTTTCCCTGCCGCAGGCAGATGGGGTTTACTTTCTGAGCCGCTTATCGCTCTTGGTGGCCCACAGGGTGCCCACGGTCTGGAACGCCTGCACCAGCAGCACCAGCAGGATGACACAGACGACCATGATGTTGGTCTGGTAACGGTAGTAGCCGTAGGACAGAGCGATCTTACCCAGGCCGCCGCCGCCAATGACGCCGGACATGGCCGAGTAACCCAGAATGGTGGTCAACGCGGTGGTCATGCTGGAAATAAGGCCAGGCAGGCACTCGGGGATCATGACCTTGGTGATGATCTGGAACGGGGTCGCGCCCATGCTCTGGGCCGCCTCCACCACACCCTCGTCCAGCTCGCGGAGACTGGTCTCCACCAGACGGGCCACGAACGGGAACGCCGCGACCACCAGCGGAACGATGGTGGCCTTGGTGCCCACGGTAGTGCCCACGATGGCGCGGGTGAGCGGGAAGACGCAGATCATCAGGATCAGGAACGGGACGCTGCGCAGGATGTTGATGATGATGTTGAGAACATGCATCAGCCAGCCGGGCAGGGGCAGAACGCCGTCCTTATCCCCGGCCACCAGCAGCACGCCCAGCGGCAGACCGATGACCAGCGAAAACGCCGTGGAGAGCACCGTTACATAGAACGTCTCCCAGATGGCAAAACCATAATCCGCAATACTCATTCGCCAGTCACCTCCTCTACCGTGACACCGGGCTGGGCCCGCATATAGGCCGTTGCCTGTTTTGCCTGCTCGATCTCCCGCGGCAGCTTGAGCAGCATACTGCCGTAGCACTGGCCGCTCAGATCACGGGTATCCGCACTGAGCACGCTGACCAGAATCCCTTTTTCGGCTGCCAGGCTGGCCACAAGGGGCTTTGCCGTGGACGAGCCGTTGAACGTAACACGGACGACATGATCGTCAGGCGCAAAGCTCGAAAGGTCGCGGGCCGCGCTGCCGCCGTTGGGGGCAACAAGGCGCTTGGCCGCGGCCGTCTTCGGGTTTGCGAAGATCTCCTTGACCTCTCCCTGTTCCACGACCACACCGCTGTCCAGAATGGCCACATGGTCGCAGATCTCTTCGACCACGCTCATCTGGTGGGTGATGACCACCACCGTGATGCCCAGCTTCCGGTTGATGTCCTTGATGAGCGTCAGGATCGAGTGGGTGGTGTTGGGGTCCAGCGCGCTGGTGGCCTCATCGCAGAGCAGCACTTTGGGGTTGGTTGCCAGTGCGCGGGCGATGGCAATGCGCTGCTTCTGGCCGCCGGAAAGCTGGGCCGGGTAGGCGTTGGCCTTATCGGGCAGGCCTACCATCTCCAGCAGTTCCCTGGCGCGCTTTTCCGCATCCGCCTTTTTTACCCCGGCCAGCTCCATAGGGAAGCAGATGTTCTTCAGGCAGCTGCGCTGCATCAGCAGGTTGAACTGCTGGAAGATCATCGTGATCTCACGGCGGCGCTGGCGCAGCTCGGCGGGAGACAGCGTCTCCATGGCGGTGCCGTCGATGACGACACTGCCCTCCGTGGGGCGCTCCAGCAGATTGATGCAGCGCACCAGCGTGGATTTGCCCGCGCCGGACATGCCAATGATGCCATAAATGGCTCCATCCGGGATGGTCAGGTTGATGTCGTTCAGCGCGTTGACCGCGCCGTCTTTCATTTGGAAAGTCTTGGAAAGGTGTTTGATCTCGATCACGGAAATTCTCCTCGCTGTTGAATAAACTCCTTCAGTCAAACCCTTGCGGGTTTGCCAGCTCCCTCATGGAGGGAGCCTGAAACAGAACGGTCAAGCAAAGGCCCCCTCCCCGAGGGGGCTGTCACCGCAAGGTGACTGGGGGAGTTTGCTTAGCCCTCGATGGGAGCCAGGCTGTCCTGCTTGCCGCCGTAGATGCCCATAGGCTCGACATGGATGCCGGCCACGGTGACCAGGTGGGTGCCTTTCTCCTCATTGAAGTTGTCCAGGTACGGCTGATGCTGGAAGTAGTTGGTATCGCACTGGCCATCCTCCACGATGGTATTGGGGATCACATAGTCGTCATACTCCTGGATGTCCAGCGTGATGCCCTTGGCGGCCAGGATGTCCTTGCAGATCTCCAGCACCTCGCAGTGGGGAGCCGGGGTAGCCGCGCAGCTGACGGTCTCGCCGTTCAGTGCATCGTAATCAATGGAAGAATCATAGCCGTCGGTGGGGTTCTCGACAACAGAGACGACAGCGCCCTTGTAGTTTTCATCCATGAAGTCCTTGACCTGCTGGCTCTGCAGAGCAGCCACCAGAGCCTTGATCTTGGGCTCGTTCTCGTTGCCCTCCTTGCAGACCAGCACGTTGACGTAAGCAGAGGTGCCGTCTTCCATCGCCAGAGCGTCGGTCATGGGATCCAGACCAGCGGAGATCGCGTAGTTGGAGTTAATGACAGCGTAGTCCTCATCCTGCAGGACGTTGGGCACCTGAGCAGCCTCGACCTCATCGACGGTGACATTCAGGGGGTTCTCCTCGATGTCGTTCTTGGTAGCGGTCAGGCCGGCGTCTGCCTTGAGCTTGAAGAAGCCGTTCTTCTCCAGCAGGGTCAGAGCGCGGGCCTCGTTGGTGGTGTCGTTGGGGACAGCGACCTTGACTTTGTCCAGCTTTGCCACAGCGGAAGCCGCCTCAGAAGAAGCGGCCGTGCTGGAAGCAGCAGAGGAAGCGGTGGAGGTGGAAGAAGAACCACCACAGGCGGTCAGGGCAGCGGCAGCAGCGGCCACACCGGTAACTTTCAGAAAATCACGACGAGTAATCATAGCAGTATTCCCTCTCTATTGTATAAAATGTTTTTGGATTGCACGGCACGGCACAGTTCCGCGCCCGTGCACCGGAAGCCCCCTGGCAATGCCAAGCAAAAAAGCTCCCGTCCTTACGGGCAGACGCCCTGCAAGGACGGGAGCTTGAAACTTCCGTGGTACCACCTTGGTTTACCGCACCCTCACAGGTACGGCCTTGAAGCTGCGGCAGCGGGAGCTGAGCTCGGCTCACGCGGCGTACAGCCGGACGCTTTAACGGGCGTACCCGTCGCAGGCTTAGCACTCTTGCACTTCGCCCACGCGGCTCCGAGACCATTTTCCGTTCCCTGTTTCCTGCCCTTTTCCACCGTCCGGGCTCTCTGGTAAGGCTCAATGCGAAAACCTACTCTTCTCTTCACAGCCATTTTAGTGATATTGCATTTATTGTAATCGCCTCAGCGCGATTTGTCAACAGGTGAAACGAAGTTTTTTAGTAGGAAATTACGGTTTTGGCGGTTCTTTTCTTGACAGTGCGTGTAAAATTGGCTATACTATCTATAGAAAAGGCGCTGTCCGCAATGGTCAGCTTCCTCCGGCTAACAAGTCAATAAGAATGACCGCTCACGTTTGGAGACTGAGGGCGGTCATTTCTTATTGTTATGGATCTCTTTGAAGATTGCCCACGAGAAGGGAGTCATGTACGCATGGCTCCTTTTTATTTTGCCTCTCCCTCTTGTGCGCCAGTTGCGGACATGATAAAATAGGGCGGCATCGTTTATCACTTTTATATAAGGAGGCCCCCGATGAGCGAGAGGGTTCTTTATCCCGATGAGGAACAGCGCCGCCGCATTATGGATTTTATTATGGCGGCAGGCCAGACGCTGCTGGAAAACGGCGCCGAGGTGTTCCGGGTGGAGCAGACCATGGAGATCATGGCCCGGAGCTTCCATCTGCGGGAGTTCCATGTTTATATTCTGACCAACGGTATCTTTGCCAGCGCAGGCACGGCTGAGATCAGCGAAGTGCGCAATGTGCCCGTCCGCACCACCCATCTGGGCCGGGTGGCGGCGGTGAACGAGCTTTCCCGCCAGATCGCCGCGGGGGGCCTCACGCTGGACGAGGCAGAGGCCCAGCTGGCCAGGGCCCAGCGCATCCCGTTCCCGAACGACTGGGTGCAGCTGGTGGCAGGGCTTTCCGGCGCGTTCTGTTTTGCCATGATCTTTGGCGGCACCCTCCGGGCCGGGCTGGCGGCAGCCGTGGCGGGCCTTGCCGCCAACGGCTACCTGTTGCTGTGTGAGCGGCTCCACCTGCCGGGCGGTTTCCGGAAGATCACCACGGCTTCCCTCATCACGCTGGTCTGCCTGCCGCTATGTCATCTGCTGGGCACCGAGGCCAGCCATGCCATCATCGGCACTTTGATGATCCTGACGCCCGGTATCGCCTTTACCATGGGCATCCGGGATTTTGTGCAGGGCGATTACCTCTCCGGCACCATCCGGATGATCGACGCCCTGCTGGTGGCCGCCTGCATCGCCATCGGCACCGGTTTTGTGCTGTGGTGCTATTCTCTGCTGACGGGGGTGAACATTGCATGAGTCTGCTGACCAACGCGGTCCTTGGCACGCTGGTGGCCCAGTTTTTCCTCGCAGCGGCAGGCACATTGAGCTTTGCCATCCTGTTTGCCTGCCCCCGGCGGCTGCTGCCTTACTGCGCGCTGGTGGGCGGTGTGGGCTGGCTGGTGTATGAGCTGGCTGTCCTGCTGGGGGCCGACAGCACCACCGCTTCCCTGCTGGCCGTCATCCCCCTGACGCTGCTCACCCGGGTGCTGGCCATCCTGCTCAAAGCCCCGGTAACGGTCTTTCTGCTGACGGGCATCTTCCCGCTGGTGCCGGGAGCCGGTATCTACTACACGGCCTATTATTTTATCCAGAACAACAACGCGCTGGCCCTTTCCAATGGTATTTCCACTTTTAAAATCGCCGTCGTGCTGGCCACCGGCATCGCGCTGGTGCTGGGCATCCCCCTGCCTCACCGCAGGCGTTGAGCGCGTGTTTTCTCATTCATCCGCATATATACATTCATTTCCATCCCTTTTCTGCATAATTGTTTGCAAATCGGTTTCAATTTTACGGAATTTTTGCACAACGCTTGACTTTTGATTTTGTACAATCTATACTAAGTTCACTTCCCAAAGTTTCGATGAATCGCATCGTGTTGGGAGCTGTAAGATTATACAATCAACAGAGGAGTGTTTGAATATGAAAAAGATTACTCGCCGCAGCTTTATGGCTGCCGCTGGTCTGACCGTTGCCGCTCTGGCTCTGACTGCCTGCGGTGGTTCCTCCAGCACTGCTTCTTCCGCTGCCGCATCTTCCGTTGCTTCCAGCGCCGCTGCTTCTTCTGAGGCTGCTTCCGCTGCCGCCACCGAGCTGACCACCGTTGAGGCCGGCAAGCTGACCATGGCTACCAACGCCGCATTCCCTCCGTACGAGATGACCACCGATGCGGGCGAGTTTGAGGGCATCGACATCGAGACTGCTCAGGCCATCGCTGACAAGCTGGGCCTGGAGCTGCAGATCGATGACATGGACTTTGACGCCGCGCTGCTGAGCGTGCAGCAGGGCAAGGCTGATATCGTCATGGCTGGCGTTACCGTGACCGACGAGCGCAAGGCTGTGATGGACTTCTCCGACAGCTACGCTACCGGCATCCAGTCCATCATCGTGCCCGAGGGCTCTGACATTGCTTCCCCCGATGATCTGGCTGGCAAGAAGATCGGCACTCAGCGCGGCACCACCGGCTACATCTACTGCTCTGATGACTTCGGCGACGAGAACGTTGTGGCTTACGACGACGGTCTGACCGCCGTGCAGGCTCTGAACAACGGCCAGGTGGACGCTGTGGTCATCGACAACGCTCCCGCCAAGGAGTTCGTCGCCGCCAACCCCGGCCTGGTCATTCTGGACACCAGCTACGCTGAGGAAGATTACGCCATCGGCGTGGCAAAGGGTTCCTCTCTGAAGGACGCTGTCAACGCTGCTCTGGAAGAGCTGAAAGCTGACGGCACCCTGCAGTCCATCGTGGACAAGTACATCACCGCTGAATAATCAGCTGCTGTACCACAAGAACCACGGGGAGGCGGTCCCTTTTGGGGCTCCTCCCCTTTTTTAGAAAAATAAGGTTACAAAAATCTGACAAAATCGGAAAGTGAGGATGCGAATGGCTGCTCAATACGAACTGCTCAAAGAGCTGCTCAACAGCGGTACCAAGCTCAACTTCGGGCAGGAGTTCTTTTTCAAGTTTTATCAGGCCTTTCTCCTGAAAGACCGCTGGATGCAGTACATCCAGGGCGTAGGCACCACATTGCTGGTCACCGCCATGGCGCTGGCGCTGGGCATCGTGCTGGGCAGCGTGGTGGCTCTGGTGCGTGTGGCCCACGACCAGCAGCGCCCCAACCACCGCAACCCCGTGCTGGGCTTCTTCAATGCCATCTGCGAGGTGTACACCACCATCATCCGCGGCACGCCCATGATGGTGCAGCTGCTCATCATGAGCATGGTCATTTTTTCCAACAGCCGCAACTTTACCATGGTGGGCGCGCTGACGCTGGGCATCAACTCCGGCGCTTATGTCTCGGAGATCATCCGCGGCGGCCTGATGGCCGTGGATCCCGGCCAGATGGAAGCCGGCCGCAGCCTGGGCCTGAATTACATAACCACCATGGTGGTCATCATCATCCCGCAGGCCATCCGTGCCGTGCTGCCGGCCCTGGGCAATGAGTTCATCGTCCTGCTGAAAGATACCTCCCTGATCACGACCATCGGCGGCAAAGAGCTGCTGTATGCCGCGCAGGGCATTATGAACCGTACCTACGAAGCCATGTACCCGCTGCTGGGCGTTGCATTGATCTATCTGCTCCTGGTCATGCTGTTCACCCGGCTGCTGGCAAAGTTTGAGAGGAGGCTGGCACAAAGTGACCGATAAAATTCTGGAAGTCCGCGGCCTGACCAAAACCTACGGCGGCGAGAAGCTCAAAGGCGACAAAAAGGCCACCCCCACGCTGGATGTCCTCAAGGGCATCGACATTGACATTTACCGCGGCGATGTGGTCTGCCTGATCGGCCCCTCCGGCTGCGGCAAATCCACGTTCCTGCGCTGCCTGAACCGGCTGGAGATCCCCACCGGCGGCAGCATCAAATTTGAGGGCGTGGAAGTGGACGAAGCCCACATTGACTCCGTGCGCCAGAAGATGGGCATGGTGTTCCAGCACTTCAACCTCTTCCCCCACCTGACCGTCAAGCAGAACCTCTGCCTGGCCCCGGAGTTGCTCAAGCTCAAGAACAAGCAGGAGGCCTCCGCCCGTGCCGACGAGCTGCTGGCCCGCGTGGGCCTGTCCGATAAGGCCAATGTCTTCCCCAAGAGCCTTTCCGGCGGCCAGCAGCAGCGCATTGCCATTGCTCGTGCCCTGGCCATGGACCCGGACGTCATCCTGTTTGACGAGCCCACCTCCGCCCTGGACCCGGAGATGGTCGGCGAAGTGCTGGAGCTGATGAAAGAGCTGGCCCACACCGGCATCACCATGCTGGTGGTCACCCACGAGATGGGTTTTGCGCGCGAAGTTTCCAACCGTGTCATCTTCATCGATAATGGCCGCATCCAGGAGGATGAACCCCCGCAGGAGCTGTTCTCCAACCCCAAGCACCCGAGACTGAAAGCATTTTTGTCCAGGATGTTGTAACAAGTCAAAAAAATACTCCGTGCAAATGCACGGAGTATTTTTTTCTCGTTTTTTACTCAGAACGAACCACCCGACGAGCCGCCGAAGCCGTCGCTGTCGGTGGAGGAGCCGCCGCCGGAAGATTTTTCTTCCTTGGGCGGGTCATAGACGCGGGTCTGCGTGGTGTGGGTGTAGACATCCCGCTTGACCCGGAGCTTGAGGCCGGGCATGTAATCGTCCGCCTCGGTCTTCTCCTTGGCCGTCTTCATCTGGTGGTAGAACACCAGGCAGACACCTGCCGCAATGGCCACCGGGATCCCAATGACAAAGAGGAGGCCCTCGGCGCCCAGGTCGTTGTCCACATCAATGGGCTCGCCATGCTCGGCATAGTAGTCCAGCGTGTAATCTGCCATCTCGATGTAGGTGCGGGCCGCCCCGGCCCAGTCGCCGTCCGAGAGCTTTGGGACGATGTCGTCCTCCATCTGCTCAATGCGGTAATCGGTAAAGGCCGTGACACCGCCGCCATAGGTGATGGTGACATACTTGCGGGAACCCACCGCCAGCAGGAAGAGGATGCCGCTTTTGCCCTCACCGCTGCCAAGACCGTTGTTCACATAATAATTCTTGGCAAAATCCCGCTGGTTGGCATCGCCGATGTCGTTGACCACAAGGAAATAGACGTCGCAATCGTGGCCGTTGGAAGCCGCTTCCGCGCTCTGTTCCAGCTCGTTGTAGGTATCGGCATCAAACAGGCCCATCTCGTCCCGGACCAGGGGAGCCGCCGCCATACCGGGCAGAGCCAGCACCGCAAGCATCAGCAGAGCGGCCAGAAAAGCACAGCACTTTTTATAACAGTTTGTTTTACACATCCGATTTTTCATTTTGCGCTCACACCCCCTCAGCCGTACAGAAACAGTGCCAGAATGACCATGAGCGGCAGGCTGATGCCTGCAAACCAGGCAGCGACCCGCTTGGGGTCCACAGGCAGGTCGCCAATGAGCTTGCCGGTCTGACCGTTCATTGCAAAGAGGAAGTCCTTGTCGTTCCAGCGGGTGTGGAGCATCCAGACCGGAAGCAGGGCGTAGTGCGCCTTGCGGATGTCGATGTTGATGTTCTCCGCCTTGGTGTGTACCGCAGAGTAGCCGTCAATGGTCTCCCGCAGGGCCGCACGGGTGGTGTTTTCCATCCGGCGGGTGGCCCGGGGCAGACACTTTTCCTCGTCCTCGTCGTAACGGTCGGCCAGGAAGCCGGGCAGGTACGCCGTGGAGAACGGCTGAATGGCGCTGTAATCAAAGGGCTCAATGGCATCCATGTGGGCATCCGGCATCTTGCTGGAGCCATCCACGGGCACCTTGATAAAGTCCGCCTCGCCCGCGCGGGCCACATTGTAGTGCTGGGTATTGGTGACGACGTAATCCCCCTCGCGGTGGCTCTCGGTCACTTCGCCCTCATAAGCACCCCGGGCATCGGCAGTGGCGTCGTAGAGCCAGAACGGCACATACACGCCCTGGATCTCTTCGACGTGGTTCTGCTCTTTGAACGCCTTTGGCAGGAACTTTTTGCCCTTGTAGTATTTGTTCAGGTTCTGCACGGCTGCCTTGCGATCCAGCTTGAATGGGATGATGTACTCCGGCTTCAGCTTGCCGGAGAGCTGCCCGCCCAGCACCGTGGGGTTGCCGCAGTAAGGGCAGGTGGTGGCAGCGGTGGTACCGTCGCAGACCAGCTCGGCCCCGCAGGAAGAGCAGGTGCGGCTGGTGAGGCCTGCGGCTTCCTCCTCGCCCCAGACAGGGCCCTGGGGCCGCTGCCGGGCGGCGGTGTCAGAGGCTTTTTGCTTGTCTGCATAAAGGGCCTCCACCTCCTTGACCTCATAGGTGGAGCCGCAGTAATCACAGACCAGCTTGCCCGTGGCGCTGTCGAACCGCAGCGGGCCGGTACAGGCCGGGCACTGGTAATTGGTGGTTTCATTCGGCATAGTTCATGCCCCCTTATGCCCCAAAGGGCTTGCCGCATTCCGGGCAGAACTTGGGCAGCCGGGTGGGGTCGGCAGGCTTCCAGCCGCAGTTGGCGCACTGGGCCGCCGGGCGGGGTTTGCCGCACTCGGAGCAGAACTTGCCGCTGTTCTTGGTGCCGCAGCTGCACACCCAGACCGTGGGTGCCTCCGGCTTGGGAGCACCACAGGCCGTGCAGAATTTGCCCGTGTTGCCGCTCTGGCCGCAGGCACACTTCCAGCCCGCGGCAGGAGCCGGAGCGGGCTGTGCCGCCGCCTGCCGGGCCCCCATCTGGTAGAGCGTCTGAGCGTCAGCTCCGCCCGCAGCGGCAGCCGCGTTCACGCCCATAAAGGCCATGGCCGGGCCCGCGCTGGTGTTGGCGGCAGCGGCCCGCATGGCGTCGCCCTGGGCACCCACAAGATGGGCAGCGCCCCGGGTGGGGTCCATGTAGGCGGCATCCCGCTGCATGGCCTTGAGCATGGCCTCGTCTTCCTCGCTGGCCTTGACGCCGGACACGCCGAGGGAGACGATCTCAATGCCGCGGAGGTTCTTCCACTTGGCGGAGAGCACCTCGTTGAGGGCGTCAGCCATTTCCATGGTATGGCCGGGCAGAGCCGAGTAGCGGATGCCCTGCTCGCTGATCTTGGCAAAAGCCGGCTGCAAGGCCGTCAGCAGCTCGGTCTTGAGCTGGCTGTCCAGCGTCTCGCGGAGATAGGCGTTTTCCACATTGCCGCAGACATTGGTGTAAAACAGGATGGGGTTGGTGATGCGGTAGCTGTACTCGCCAAAGCACCGGATGCTGATGTCCATGTCGATGCCGGCCCGCTGGTCCACCACCCGGAACGGCACCGGGCTGGGGGTGCCGTATTTGTTGCCGGGCAGCTCCTTGGTGTTGATGTAGTAGATCCGCTGGTCGGTGGCTTCCTGGCCGCCAAAGGCAAAGCGCTTGCCCATCTCGGCAAAAGCGTCATCAATATTCTTGGCCAGCCCGCCGCTGAGCAGGGAGGGCTGGGTACCGGTATTGTAGGTGTACTCACCGGGCTCGGCGCAGAGATCCACCACCTTGCCCTGCTCCACGATGAGGGCGCACTGGCCCTCAGCCACGGCCACGATGGAGCCATCGGTGATGATGTTCTCACTGCCATGGCGGTTGGCAGAGCGGCCGCTCTGCTTTTTCTCGCCTTTGACGGCCAGAACATCTGCCGGGAGAGCACTGCAGGTAAAGTATTCTTTCCACTGGTCGCCCATCACGCCGGAAGCGGCGCCCAATGCTGCTTTGACAAGACCCATAAGTCAAATCTCCTTTTTGCGCCTGCTTCTGATTTTTGCAGGCGTTTTGTTCAGTATAGCATACCGGACGGAAATTGTATAGCAAATCGACTCTTGCAATTTGGAGCCGACGGGTGTAGAATATGGGCGTCAACACAAATACAGGGGAGCTTGTAAAGCAGGCTGAGAGGAAGTACCCGAACTTCGACCCTTTAACCTGATGCGGATAATGCCGCCGTAGGAAGTCATAACGTCGAAGTGCATACTTTGAAGATATGGATTTTTACAGGAGACACCGTAACAGGCGTCTCCTGTTTTTGTTTTGCCGTATTTTGCAAAGGAGGCATCTTCATGAAAAATCTCTCAGTGAAAAAACTCGCTCTGGCGGGAATGTTCTGCGCGCTTGCCGTGGTGGGCAGCGTGTTCAGCTTTCCCATCTTTGGCAGCAAGTGCGCCCCGGTACAGCACATGGTCAACATCCTGTGCGCCGTGCTGCTGGGCCCTTACTACGGGGTGGGCGTGGCCTTTGTGGCCTCGCTGCTGCGCAATCTGCTGGGGCTGGGCAGCCTGATGGCATTCCCCGGCAGCATGTTTGGGGCTTTGCTCTGCGGGCTGACCTACCATAAGGCAAAACAGCTGCTCCCCACGCTGGTGGCGGAGGTGTTTGGCACCTCCATCCTGGGCGGGCTGTGCGCCTACCCGGTGGCCATCCTGCTCATGGGCAAGAGCGCCGGTGACATCGCATTCTACGCCTACATCATCCCGTTCCTGGTCTCCACGGCCGGCGGTGCCGTCATTGCGGGCGTGCTGCTGTTCAGCCTGCAGCGTTCGGGCGCGCTGCGCTCCATGCAGGCCAGCCTGACCTGAATTTTGCCAAAGGAGCTGTGTTATGAACTGTACCGCTGAGATGCTGCGGCTTTATGCCGTGACGGACCGCGCCTGGGTCGGCAGACAGACCCTGCCCCAGCAGGTGGAAGCCGCCCTGAAAGGCGGAGCCACCTGCGTTCAGCTGCGGGAAAAACACCTGGACGACGCCGATATGCTGGCCGAGGCAAAAACAATTTCCGCCCTCTGCAGAGCGTACCATGTCCCGTTCATCCTCAATGACAATGTCCCGCTGGCAAAGCTGTGCGGTGCGGACGGCGTGCATGTGGGGCAGGACGACCTGAGCGCCGCCGAGGCCCGCCGCCTGCTGGGCCCGGACAAGATCATCGGCGTGTCGGCCCACAATGTGGCGGAGGCCAAAAAGGCTTTTGCGGACGGGGCCGACTATCTGGGCTGCGGGGCCATGTTTCCCACCCACACCAAGACGGACACCAACGTGATCTCCCGTCAGGTGCTGGCGGATGTGTGCGCCAGTGTTCCCATCCCGGTGGTGGCCATCGGCGGCATCCACAGGGAGAACCTGCTCCAGCTTGCCGGCTGCGGAGAGGCCGGCATCGCCGTCATCAGCGCCATCTTTGCACAGCCGGATATCGAAGCCGCGTGCAGAGAGCTGCGCGAGATGGTCCGGAAACTGTAACTCCTTTCGTCATCGCCCGCGCGATGACACCTCCCTCCGGGAGGGAGGCAGAAAGGCCCCCTCTATGAGGGGGCTGCCGCCAAAGGCGGCTGGAGGAGTCCGCGGCAGATTGGGGGCACCACCTTTTGCCGCGCTATAAAATTCATGCAAAGGAGATTTTTCATGAAGACCGCATTATCCATCGCAGGAAGCGATTGCAGCGGAGGCGCCGGAATCCAGGCTGATCTCAAAACCATGACCCTGAACGGTGTGTTTGCCATGAGCGCCATCACCGCGCTGACGGCCCAGAACACCACCGGCGTTTCCGGCATCCTTGAAGTTTCCCCTGCCTTCCTCGCACAGCAGATCGACGCGGTGTTTACCGACATCCGCCCCGACGCCGTCAAGATCGGGATGGTATCTTCCGCCCCGCTCATTGCGACGATCGCCGAGCGGCTGCGTTTCTATCAGGCCCGGCACATCGTGGTGGACCCCGTCATGGTGGCCACCTCTGGCTCCCGCCTGATGGAAACGGACGCCGTCCGCTCCCTGCGGGAGCAGCTGTTCCCGCTGGCCGAGGTCATCACCCCCAACCGGCAGGAGGCCGAAGTGCTCTCCGGCCGTCCCATCCACAGCCGGGAAGAGATGCTGGCCGCCGCCCGCGCCATCGCGTTTGACTGCCATTGCTCCGTACTGCTCAAGGGCGGCCACAGCGACACCGACGCGGATGATCTACTGGTGGAGGCCGACGGCACCGAGACCTGGTTCGCGGGGAGGCGGATCGCAAACCCCAACACCCACGGTACCGGCTGCACCCTTTCCAGCGCCATTGCGGCGAACCTGGCCAAGGGGTATTCCCTGCCGCAGGCCATCGCGCGGGCCAAAGGCTACATCACCGCCGCCCTTTCCGCCGGGCTGGACCTGGGCGCTGGCTCCGGCCCGCTGGATCACACGCTGGGCGGCAAGGACATTTTTACATGGATGAACGGCGCACCGGACGCCATTCAGGAATAAATCGAGAGAGTTCAACTTGGAGGATTTATCGTATGCAGACTTACACCACACAGATGGACGCCGCCCGCAAGGGCATCGTGACCCCCGAAATGGAGGTCGTGGCCAAGAAAGAGTACCGCACTCCCGAAGAGATCCGGCAGTGGGTCTCGGAGGGCAAGGTGGCCATCCCCGCCAACAAGCACCACACCTGCCTCAACCCCGAGGGCGTGGGCAGCATGCTGCGCACCAAGATCAACGTCAACCTGGGCGTCTCCCGCGACTGCAAGGATTATAACATCGAGATGCAGAAAGTGATGAGCGCCGTCAACATGGGTGCCGAGGCCATCATGGATCTTTCCAGCCATGGCAACACCCAGCCGTTCCGCCAGAAGTTGACCCACGAGTGCCCTGTCATGATCGGCACGGTGCCCGTGTATGACTCTGTCATCCACTACCAGCGCGACCTGGCCACCCTGACGGCACAGGATTTCATTGATGTGGTCCGCCTGCACGCAGAGGACGGCGTGGACTTTGTCACCCTGCACTGCGGTATCACCCGCAAGACCATTGACCAGATCCGCAAGCATAAGCGGAAGATGAACATTGTCAGCCGCGGCGGCTCCCTCGTGTTTGCCTGGATGTGCATGACCGGCAACGAGAACCCGTTCTACGAGCACTTTGACGAGATCCTGGACATCTGCGAAGAGCACGATGTGACCATCTCTCTGGGCGACGCCTGCCGCCCCGGCTGCCTGGCCGACGCCACCGATGTCTGCCAGATCGAAGAGCTGGTGCGTCTGGGCGAGCTGACCAAACGTGCCTGGGCCCACAATGTCCAGGTCATGGTGGAGGGCCCGGGCCATGTGCCTCTGAACCAGGTCGCCGCCAATATGGAGGTGCAGAAGAGCATCTGCATGGGCGCTCCGTTCTACGTTCTTGGACCGCTGGTGACCGACATTGCCCCCGGCTACGACCACATCACGGCGGCCATCGGCGGTGCCGTGGCTGCCGCCAGCGGTGCAGCGTTCCTGTGCTATGTCACTCCTGCAGAGCATCTGGCCCTGCCCAATGTGGATGACGTCAAGCAGGGCATCGTGGCGTCCAAAATTGCCGCCCACGCCGCCGACATCGCCAAGGGCATCCCCCATGCCCGCGACATCGACGACAAGATGGGCGACGCCCGCCGGGTGCTGGACTGGGACGCACAGTTTGCCTGCGCCATCGACCCCGAGACCGCCAAGGCCATCCGTGATGCCCGCCTGCCCGAAGACGACCACAGCGACACCTGCTCCATGTGCGGCAAGTTCTGCGCCGTCCGCAGCATGAACAAGGCACTGGCCGGCGAGTACATCGACATCCTGTAAGCCTGCCGTTTCAACGCGCGTTTTTCTTCCTTTCCCCCGCCCGGCTTTTGCTCTGCCGGGCGGTTTTTATTTTCTCTGCAAAAAAGTACCGCGAAATTTGCAAAAAGCAGTTGACAAAACCAGCCGCCCATGCTAAAATAATTGAGTCGTCCGGCTTGGCCGGGCACTCAAAAGAATATGGGCGTGTTCCCGAGTGGCCAATGGGGACAGACTGTAAATCTGCTGCTTTTCAGCTTCGGTGGTTCGAATCCACCCGCGCCCACCAAGAGAACGCTTGTGTAGAAATACACGAGCGTTTTTCTTTTGCACAAACAGCAAACTCACGCAAGCGGGTGGATTCGAACAGGGCGGCGGTGCAAAGCACCGTAAGCAATCAGCCCAGTGCAACGACGACGACCACTGCCTGCGGCAGAAACAGGGAGGAGTTGTTGGGGCCGCGTTCTGATTTTTCAAAGCCTCGCCAAGAGGCTGTGGAAAAATCAGCAAACGCAACCCGTCGCTGTTGCTTAGCCCGCGGGTCTGGAGTTTAGGAACGTCTACCGTGACAGCTTCTCCTGGCGGGAAATCCAGCAGGGCACAAAAAACACAACTCCCCCGCTCGGCGCGTTTCCACGCCGGGCGAGGGAGGCCAGCTTTTTCCAGAAAAATTATCCTTTCATCGGCACAAAACCGACTAAGTCCTTGACGACCTCACCGCCGATGATGAGGCCCGCCACCGACGGCACAAAGGCGTTGGAGCCGGGGACAGAGCGGCGGATGGTGCACTTGCGCTGGGTGCCCGGAGGGCAGATGCAGTGGTCCTTGCAGCTGATGGAATCATCCTCAATGGGGGTCATGACGGGCTCCTTGGAGTAGACGACTTTCAGGTGCTTGATGCGGCGCTTACGGCACTCGGTGCGCATCACCTTGGCCAGCGGGCAGACGGAGGTCTTGTAGATGTCCGTCACCTCAAAGCGGGTGGGGTCCATCTTGTTGCCGGCACCCATGGCGCAGATGATGGGCACACCGGCCTCTTTTGCCTTGACCACCAGCGCGATTTTCCCCGTAACGGTATCAATGGCATCCACGACGTAATCATACTGGGTGAAATCGAACTGATCCTGCGTCTCCGGAGTGAAGAACGTCTTGTAGGTGGTCACTTTGATGTTGGGGTCGATATCGTGGATGCGTTCTGCGGCCACATCCACCTTATACTGGCCCACCGTCTTGCGGGTGGCCACGATCTGGCGGTTGAGGTTGGTGAGGCAGACCTTATCGTCGTCGATCAGGTCCAGCGCTCCCACGCCGCTGCGGGCCAATGCCTCCACGGTATAGCCACCCACACCGCCGATGCCAAACACAGCCACTCGACAGTGGTGTAATTTTTCCATTGCCTCTGCACCCAGCAGCAGCTGCGTGCGGGAATATTGATCTTGCATAATTTCTCCTTATCTCTCTACACTCGTGATCGTCCCGCCGCCCAGGACGACATCCCCCTGATACAGCACCACGGCCTGGCCGGGGGTAGGGGCACGCTGGGGCTGGTCAAATTCCAGCCGGAAACCGCCCTCCGCGGGGAAAACGGTGGCAGGCTGTTCCACCTGATGGTACCGGGTGCGGGCGGTTACCCGCAGCGGCTCCGTCAGCCCCGGAATGCTGATCCAGTTGACCTCATCCGCATAGACGACGCGGTCAAACAGGGCATCCTCCGGGCCGACTGTGACGGTGTTGGCCTGCATATCCTTGGCGCAGACATAGACCGGTGCCCCCATAGCAAGGCCCAGCCCCTTGCGCTGACCGATGGTGTACCGGACAGCTCCCTGATGGGTGCCCACCCGGCTGCCGTTTTCATCGAGGAAATCGCCGGGAGGATAATGCTTTCCCGTGAAGTCCTCCATGAACTTGGCGTAATCCCGGTCGGGCACAAAGCAGATGTCCTGGCTGTCGTGCTTGCGGGCGTTGATGAAGTGCCGTTTCTCCGCAATCTCCCGCACCTCGGTCTTGTGCAGGCCGCCCAGCGGCAGGCGGACCCGGGCCAGCTGCTCCTGGGTGAGGTTGTACAGCACATAGCTCTGGTCTTTGCCCTCGTCCAGTCCCTTTTTCAGGAGCCAGCGGCCCGTGGCCTCGTCCTGCTCCACCCGGGCATAATGGCCCGTGACCACATAGTCGATGCCGTGGGCGTCGGCCCAGCGGAGCAGATGGTCAAATTTCATATACTTGTTGCAGTCGATGCAGGGGTTGGGCGTGCCGCCCGCCTCATACACCCGGATGAATTTCTCGATGATCTTCTCCCGGAAATCGGCGGTAAAATCCACCACCTCATAGGGGATGTCCATGGCAAACGCCACCTCAGCGGCATCCTCGATATCCCGTTCCGAGCAGCAGGTGTGGAAACCGGACTGTCCCAGCGTCTCGTTGCGGGTAAGCCGCATGGTAACGCCCGTGCACTCACAGCCCGCCTGCTGCATCAGCCATGCCGCCACCGAGCTGTCCACGCCTCCGCTCATGGCAATGAGCGCCTTGGGCTGGTTCTGTGTCTCTGTCATGCAAATACTCCTGTTGTGTTCAACATACCAAGTCAGTAGTTATAATACTACCGCACAATTTTTCGCTTGTCAAGTCGTGCAAAATCACGGATCCAATTCTATTTTCACCGCTGCCAGCAGGGCGTTCCGTTCGTTGGGGAGCTGCCCCGTGATGACGGCTTCCAGCAAAGCCTCCAGCTGTCCGCGCAGGCCCGGGCCGGGCTTTGCGCCCAGCGCCATCAGGTCCCGGCCATTGACGGCCAATTGCCCCACCCGGCAGCAGGCGTTTTCCGCTTGCAGCCGGCCTGCTGCCGTTTGCAGGGCCGCAAAGGCAGCCGCCTGTTCCGGCCTGTGGGCTGCGCAGAGGGCCAACAGACGGCGGAGGGGATCCGGCTCCAGCCGGCCCAGCAGGCGTCTGGCCTGGATCGCCCGGGCAGCCGTTTTTTCTTCCGGAACCAGCCCGGCCTCCCGGACAAGGGTGGTCACTTCCTCGATGAGGGCATTGGAACAGCGCAGCTGTTTGAGCGCTTTCCGTGTCCCCTGCTCCCCCAGCGGGAGCAAAAGTGCCGCCAGCCGGGCGGACACCTCCGGCAGGCCTTCGGGCAGGGTGTCGATGATGGCCCGGGCCGCTTCAAACCGCGGAGCGTTTTCCGGCGTGAACAGCTCCGGCAGCACCACCGCAAAAACGGCGGGCTCCATCCACGTTCCGGGCTTGGGCGCTGCCAGCAGGCGGGTCAGTTCCTCCGTGATACGCTCAGTGGAGACGCAGTTCAGATGGGCGCAGAGCTCCCGCGCCGCCTGCCCGGTAGCCGGGTCGATTTCAAAGCCAAACCGCGCCGCGAACCGGTAGAGCCGCAGGATGCGGAGGGCATCCTCGGTAAAGCGCTGGTGGGGCACGCCCACAGCCCGGACAAGGCCCCGGGCCAGGTCTTTCTGCCCGCCAAAGGGGTCGATAAGCCCCTCCTCGGCGCTGTAGGCCATGGCGTTGATGGTAAAATCCCGCCGGGCCAGGTCTTCTTTCACGTCCGGCACAAAAGCCACGGAATCCGGGTGGCGGCCATCCGAGTAGCTGCCCTCGGTGCGGAAAGTCGTCGTCTCGTAGAGTTTTCCACCATATTTGACCGTCACGGTGCCGTGCTGTAAACCCGTTGGGATGCACTGCTCTTTCCCGAATCGATCCAGCACCTGCCGGGGCAGGGCGCTGGTGCAGAGGTCCCAATCGTGGGGCGTAAGACCCAGAAGGCTGTCCCGGACGCAGCCGCCCACGGCGTAAGCCGCATAGCCTGCCCCGTGCAGGGCATCCAGCAGAGCTGCCGCGCCGGGGTCCAGTTTGATGTTATGGTCAGCCATGGAGTTCCTCCTCGAATTGCAGGGTCAGCTGCTTGCCGTCAAAGCCGCACTCCGCCCGCGGGAACGCCCCCTGCGCAAAGTGCAGGCACTCCTCCGGCTCCGTGATCATGGGCGAATAGTGCACCAGCCAGAGCCGCTTTGCCCCGGCCCGGGCGGCGATGGCCGCGCTCTGCCCAAATGTGCTGTGCCCATACTGTTTTGCCTGGGCTTCCTGCTCCGGCTCCGCATAGGTGGCATCGCAGAGGAGCAGGTCGGCGTCCTGAGCCGCCGCCTCCAGCGCCGGGCAGGGAGCCGTATCCCCGGAGAAGACGAATTTCAGCCCCCGGCGCGGCGGGCCCAGCACCTCTGCCGGGGTCACTTCCCACTCCCTCACCTGTACCGTCTCTCCGTGCTGTAATTTTTTCCAGTCTGCCACAGGCACGCCCAGCGCCCGGGCCTTTTCGGGCAGGAATCGTCCGGCCCGGGGCAGCGTGAGCGCATACCCCCGGCTGGGCACCCGGTGCCGGGTGGGGATGGGCAGCAGCTGTGCCCCCGCAGGCCAGCCAAAGGCCGCAAGGTCTACGGGGTCTTTGTCCAGCTGCCGGGCCCGGATGGGATACGGCAGCGGCCCGGTCAGGGTACGCAGGGCAGGCCAGATGGCATCCAGCCCGGCAGGCCCGTAGAGCGCCAGTGGGCGGGTGCGGCCCTGGCAGCCCAGCGTCTGCAGCAGCCCCGGCAGACCAAAGATATGGTCGCCATGGTAATGCGTCAGGCAGATCGCGTCCAGCTTCATCAAATTGACTCCGGCCCGGCGGGCGGCGGCCTGGGTGCCCTCGCCGCAGTCAAACAGCAGGCTGTGGCCCACGCATTCGGCTGCCGCCGCTGTCAGTGCCCGGTCCGGCAGGGGCATGGTGGCCGCCGTGCCCAGCAGTGTAATGGTCAGCATACAAACTCTCCCCACAGAAAAATCATTCAGCTATAGTGTACCACACTTGCGTCCCGCGCACAATCGCCGCCCGTGGTGCATACCATGGGGCAGCAACACAAAACAAGGAGGGAGCGCCATGCAGCGCAAACGTCCGCCCCCGGCCCAGCGGCAGATCTGGACCATTCTGCTCATTCTTGCTCTTCTGGTACTGTTCGTGCTGGCGGCAGGAACCAGCTGCACCGCTAACCCGCACCTGTACGGCGGGCGGGGGCTGGTGGTGTTCCTGCCCGCTTCCACAACGCCCAGCAGCATCCTGGCGCCGTTTTAGAGCAATTCAGGACTGTGAAGTATCACTTTTGTGTCCTGAATCAAAACTTTTTTAAAAAACGTGTTGACAACCAACCCACCGCGGGAGTAGAATACTGCCAAACCAGTGAGAGGGCATAAGTACCCCCACGATCCCCTGCTTTCCCAGAGAGTGCCGCGTTTGGTGGGAGCGGCGCAGAGCAGCTGTGGGCGGGAATGGGCCTTTGAGGGCAAACCAAACCGTATGGCGTAAATTTTATGGCATACGCAGTAGGGGCGACGGAGAGCGTCTCCGTGAACAAAGCCGGTATGTGTTGGCATATCACGAGAGGGCGGGGCGCAAATCCCGCCAAAATTGGGTGGCACCGCAGGAGTGCTGGCTCGTTCAAAAATTTGAATGTTGGCCGCTCTTGTCCCAATACACGAAATTGTGTTTGGGATAAGGGCGGCTTTTTATTTGCCATAAGTCCCTTGTCCCACAGAGTGAAGAGGCGCGCTGGTTTGCGACAGCGGCCCCGGAAAGGACAAGCCTTATGAAGACCGAAACGAACATCCCGTACAAGTATTACCTGGAAGAATCCGAGCTGCCCACCGCATGGTACAATGTGCGGGCGGACATGAAAAACAAGCCCGCTCCCCTGCTCAACCCCGGCACCCTGCAGCCCATGACCGCCAAAGAGCTGGACGGCGTTTTCTGCGATGAGCTGGTGCAGCAGGAGCTGGACGACACTACCGCCTATATCCCCATTCCGGACGAGATCCGCGAATACTACCGGATGTATCGCCCGAGCCCCCTGTGCCGTGCCTACCGGCTGGAAGAAGCCCTTGGCACCCCGGCCAAGATCTACTATAAGTTTGAGGGCAACAACACCAGCGGCAGCCACAAGCTGAACAGCGCCATTGCGCAGGCCTACTACGCCAAGAAGCAGGGCCTGAAAGGCGTGACCACTGAGACGGGTGCCGGCCAGTGGGGCACGGCGCTCTCCATGGCCTGCAGCTACTTCGGGCTGGATTGCAAGGTCTACATGGTCAAGGTGAGCTACGAGCAGAAGCCGTTCCGCCGCGAGGTAATGCGCACCTACGGTGCTTCCGTCACCCCCAGCCCCAGCATGACCACCAATGTAGGCCGCAAGATCCTGGCCGAGCACCCGGACACCACAGGCAGCCTGGGCTGCGCCATCAGCGAGGCGGTGGAAGTTGCCACCTCCACCCCGGGCTACCGCTATGTGCTGGGCAGCGTGCTCAACCAGGTGCTTCTCCACCAGAGCGTCATCGGTCTGGAGACCAAGACCGCGCTGGACAAATTGGGCGTCAAGCCTGACATCATCATCGGCTGCGCGGGCGGCGGCAGCAATCTGGGCGGCCTTATCAGCCCGTTCATGGGCGAAAAGCTCCGGGGCGAGGCAGACTACCGCTTTATTGCGGTAGAACCCGCCAGCTGCCCCAGCCTGACCCGCGGCAAGTTCGTGTACGACTTCTGCGACACCGGCATGGTCTGCCCGCTGGCCAAGATGTACACTCTGGGCTCCGGCTTCATCCCCAGCCCCAACCACGCAGGCGGCCTGCGCTACCACGGTATGAGCAGCATCCTGAGCCAGCTCTATCACGACGGCCTGATGGAGGCCCGCAGCGTGGAGCAGACCAGCGTGTTTGAGGCCGCTGAGCAGTTCGCCCGCATTGAGGGTATCCTCCCCGCCCCGGAGAGCAGCCACGCCATCCGGGTGGCCATCGACGAAGCGCTCAAGTGCAAGGAGACCGGCGAGGAAAAGACCATCGTCTTCGGCCTGACGGGCACCGGCTACTTTGACATGGTGGCCTATGAGAAATTCCATGACGGCAAGATGACCGATTCCATTCCCACCGACGCCGACCTGCAGAAAGGCTTTGACGGCATCCCGCAGTTCCCCGGCAACGAGATCTGATTCCATCTATAAATTTGTAACGCACAAAAGAGCGGCTGCTTCGCAGCCGCTCTTTTGCTTTTGACTTTGTTGCACGAAACGACACAAAAGGAAGAATATCGGAGAAAAATGGAACGTTTCTCACAAAACGGGGGACATTCTGCCAGAGAGCTGCCACCGGGGAATCACTCGCCGCGGACAGCCGCGAAACCTGCCTCGAGGTCGGCGATGATATCGTCGATGTGCTCGGTGCCGATGGACAGGCGGATGGTGTTCTGGTAGATCTGCTGCTCGGCCAGCTCCTCATCGGTCAGCTGACTGTGGGTGGTGGAAGCCGGATGGATGACCAGGCTCTTGACGTCGGCCACATTTGCCAGCAGAGAGAAGACCTTCAGGTTGTCGATGAACTTGAATGCTTCCTCACGGCCGCCCTTGATGTTGAAGGTGAAGATGGAAGCGCCGCCGTTGGGGAAGTACTTCTCATACAGGGCGTGGTCGGGGTGATCCGGCAGAGAGGGATGGTTGACCTTCTCGACCTGGGGATGGTTGGCCAGGAACTCGACGACCTTCTTGGTGTTCTCCACATGGCGCTCAATGCGCAGGCTCAGGGTCTCGGTACCCTGCAGCAGCAGGAAGGCGTTGAACGGAGAGATGGTAGCGCCGGTATCACGCAGCAGGATGGCGCGGATGTAGGTAACGAAAGCGGCGGGGCCGGCTGCGTCAGCGAAGGACACGCCGTGGTAGCTGGGGTTGGGGGCGGCGATGTTGCCGTACTTGCCGCTGGCCTTCCAGTCGAATTTGCCGCTGTCCACGATGATGCCGCCCAGCGTGGTGCCGTGGCCGCCAATGAACTTGGTAGCGGAGTGGACGACGATGTCAGCGCCATGCTCGATGGGACGGATCAGGTACGGGGTGCCGAAGGTGTTATCAATGACCAGCGGCAGGCCATGCTTGTGAGCGATGGCTGCGATGGCATCAATATCAGGAATATCACTGTTGGGGTTGCCCAGAGTCTCGAGGTAGACAGCCTTGGTGTTGGGCTGGATCGCGTTCTCGACCTCTTCCAGATCGTGAGCGTCCACGAAGGTGGTGGTGACGCCGAACTGGGTCAGGGTGTGCTCCAGCAGGTTGTAGCTGCCGCCGTAGATGGTCTTCTGGGCCACGATGTGATCCCCGGCCTGTGCCAGAGCCTCGATGGTGTAGGTGATAGCAGCGGCACCGGAAGCGGTCGCCAGAGCCGCCACGCCGCCTTCCAGGGCCGCGATGCGCTTCTCAAAAACGTCCTGGGTGGAGTTGGTCAGGCGGCCATAGATGTTGCCGGCGTCTGCCAGGCCAAAGCGGTCAGCAGCATGCTGGCTGTTGCGGAAGACATAGGAAGTGGTCTGGTAAATGGGCACCGCGCGGGAATCGGTAGCGGAATCGGCCTGCTCCTGGCCAACATGCAGCTGAAGGGTCTCAAATTTATAGTTAGACATCGTATTTTTCTCCTCTATTTATACTTCTAGTATTAATTTTACTTATAAAAAAGCCCGGGAGCTGATGTTTGCTCAGTACCCGGGCCTGAAATCCAGTTGTCGTTCCCTTTGGGCAGGGCTGCCGTTTCCGTTGGCCGTCACATTCGGGCGGCGGAGGGCAGTGCACAGCTTTGGGTCAGACAGATTTGTTCAGCCCGGGCGCTGTACATTCGCCCACAACGGAAGTTTGCATGGAGCAGTTCGTTCCAAATCAGCGTCATTTTGCTTGCCCTCCTTTCCGTCGTTTCACCATTTTTCTTATTCCCACTTGTCTAGTGGTCTGGTGTGTCTGTAGTATATCCCCATTTACCCACATTGTCAATAGGTTAAGTTCAATTTTTTCAAAAAATTGGGGGTCCGTTTTCCGAGGCTATTATGAGCAGGGAAAAAATTCAAGGCAGGATCAAGCTGGAAGCAGGCCACCCGTTAAGGAACAGCCGTTATACTAAGCTTGTTCACGGAAATGTCATCCGGCTGCGGTATACTGATCCCGTAACACGCCTAAACCTCAGACCCGAAAGGATTTGTGCTATGAAATTTCTCTTCCGTATCCTCCGGCGGCTGGTCGGCTATCTGCTGGGGGTGCTGCTGGTGGCACTGATCGCCGCCGCGGCCACCTTTGGCTGGCAGGGGTACAAGCTCTACCAGAACGCCGTGCAGGCCACCCCGCTGGAAACGCTCTACCAAAGCATCACGGCCCGGCCCAGCTTTGTGCCCTATGACCAGCTGCCCCAGACCTACATTAACGCCGTCCTCTCGGTGGAGGACAGCCGTTTTGTCCATCACCACGGTGTGGACCCGTTCTCCATCACTCGGGCACTCTGGGCCGATCTGCGTTCCGGCACCCTGGCCGAGGGCGGCAGCACCATCACCCAGCAGCTGGCCAAAAACGTCTATTTCACCCAGGAAAAGCGGATGGCCCGCAAGGCGGCGGAAGTGTTTGCCGCGCTGGACATCGAGAAGCATTACTCCAAACAGGAAATTTTTGAGATGTACGTCAACACCATCTACTTCGGCAGCGGCTGCTATGGCGTGGCCGAGGCCGCCGAGGGGTATTTTAAGACAGACGCCGCCTCTCTGACCGATGCTCAGGCCGTGGTGCTGGCGGGCCTGCCGCAGGCCCCCTCGGTATATGCCTCCAGCCCGGCGCTGGCCCACAAGCGAGCCCGGGTGGTACTGCAGCGGATGGTGGACTGCCACAAGCTCACCCAGGATGCCGCCGCCCAGCTCTCCGCCGAGACAGACGTGATCCCGTTCATCACCCGCAGCATTGCCTGAAGATCCCGCAGCTCCCTGTAAAAAGGGGGCTGTTTTTCTGCCCGGAAAATTTTCCAGGGCAAAAATGCAAAAAGATTGCAATTTGGTATTGCAATCCGCGCCGAATGCGTGTATACTGTACTCCGCACCCAAAATGCAACCAATTTGCAATTTACGAGATGAAAGCGATTTTTCTGAGGAGTACCCATGGATCTGTTTCTGGATGTTCTGGCCGAGAGCCTGATTGATACCGCCAAGATGCTGCCGTTTTTGTTCTTGGCTTACCTGTTTATTGAATATGTGGAGACCCGCCACGGCGAGCGGATCGAAGCGCTGCTGGCCGGCGGCGGGCGCTGGGGTTTTGTACCGGGAGCCCTGCTGGGCTGTGTGCCCCAGTGCGGCTTCTCCGCCATTGCCTCCAACTTTTACGCCTCCCGGGTGGTGACGCTGGGCACGTTGATGGCGGTTTTCCTTGCCACCAGCGACGAAGCCATCCCCCTGCTGGTGTCCATGCCCGCTTACTGGGACAAGCTGGTTTTGCTGATGGTGCTCAAAGTGCTGTACGCCATCGCCGTGGGCTTTGGGCTGGATTTTGTCCTCCGTAAGGCCCTGCCCAAGGGGCTGCGGGGCGGCTACACCGGCCGTGCCGATGAGGTGGACTGCCACGAGGAACACGACGATGCGGAGGGCCACCACCAGCCCATCTGGAAAGCAGCCCTCCGCCACACGCTGGAGATCTTCGTTTTCATTTTCGCGTTCAGCCTCGTGTTCGGCCTCATCGTGGAGGGCGTGGGCGAGGATGTCTTTGCCGACGTGCTGGGCCGGATGGGCTTTTTCCAGCCCGTGGTAGCCGCGCTGGTGGGCCTCATCCCCAACTGCGCCGCCAGTGTCCTGCTCACCCAGCTCTATGTCGAGGGTGCCCTGCGGTTCTCCAGCCTGGTGGCCGGCCTGTGCACCGGTGCAGGCGTGGGCCTGGCCGTGCTCTGGCGGGCCAACCCCTCCTGGAAGCAGAACCTTTTCATCACCGGCCTCACCTGGGCCTGCGGCGCTTTCCTTGGCGTTGCCATGCAAGTGGTGGTCGCGCTGGTGGGCTGATGCCGCGTAAAATTTAGTCTTACCGCCGTTTCGGGATGTCCCGGAGCGGCGTTTTGTGTTATACTGGGAGAAAGAATGAATTTCCAGGAGAAGACAGCCATGCAATACAAGCTTTTAGCCAGTGATTACGATAATACCCTTGTCCCCTTTGGGGAACACTTTCCCCGCCCGGCGGTGGTCAAGGCCGTCAAGAAGATGCAGGCGGCGGGCGGCAAGTTCGTCCTCAGCACGGGGCGGGCCTGGTCGGCCGTGAACCGCAAGGGCCAGCTGGGCGGCATCCGGTTTGATTACGCCATCACCTGCAACGGTGCCTGCGTGCTGGACCGGGAGGGCCGCACCATTGCGGAGCACCCCCTGACCAACGAGGAGATGTACGCGCTGGTGGATTTCTGCGAGGATTACAACTATCCTTTGCAGTTCGATTTCAAGGACGGCTACTACGCCTACTGTGAGTACGATTACCTCAAGGCCTGCTACGACCACATGAACTCCCCGGGGCTGGAGTGCATCGACGGCGAAGATCAGGACCGCCACCTCATTGATATGCCCCACGCCGCCTTTGCCGTGCTGCCCTTGGCCGCGCTGGAGGAATTCAACAAAAAGTACGGCCACCTGGACCTGCACTGGATGCAGGTGGGCGGCGAGATGCCCGGCGGCTGGTGCTCGTTTGACATCGTGCGGGGCGGCATCGACAAGGGCGTAGGCCTGGCCGACCTGTGCGCCCGGATGGGCCTCACGCTGGACGACGCCGTGGCGGCAGGCGACTCTGCCAACGACATCGGGATGCTGAAAGCAGCAGGCCTCTCCTGCTGCATGGCCAACGGCACCCCGGAGGCCAAAGCTGCCGCCAAGCGGGTCATCGGGGATGTGCGGGAGGACGGCCTGGCCGCCCTCATCGAGGAGCTGTGGTTCGACGGCCCCAAAGCCGAGCCATCGGGTAAGACGCTCGGTTCCCCGTGGGAGGCCATGGAGGAGCAGAAATGAGCTTCGCGCCTGTATACGGGCCCCGCAGCCGGGCCTTGATTTTAGGCACCTGGCCCAGCCCCAAGAGCCGGGAGATGGCTTTTTACTATGGCCACCCACAGAACCGCTTCTGGCCCATGCTGGCAGCCCTGACCGGGGAGCCCATACCCGCCCGGGAAGATATTGACGCCAAAAAGCAGCTCATCCTGCGCCATGGGCTGGCCCTCTGGGATACCTTGGAGAGCTGCACCATCACGGGTGCCTCGGATGCTTCCATCAAAGATGTGGTGCCCAACGATATTGCCGCCCTGCTGGCGAAAGCTCCCATTGAGGCGGTGTTCTGCAACGGGGCCACGGCATACAAAATTTACTGCAAATATTTACAGCCCATCAGCGGCATTGCCGCCGTCAAGCTGCCCAGCACCAGCCCCGCCAACGCGGCCTGCCGCCCGGAGAAGCTCCGGGAAGTATGGGGTGCCGCCTTAGCCGATTGGTTGATTAACGTATGATGGCAAACCTGTAAATTATTCATGAAACGCTTGCGTTTTTGCCAAAAAGCTTTATGATGGAGAGGAAAGGGGCTAAATTTCTTGAATGCCCCGGAAAAGGAGACGCTTCATGAGCAAGATCATCCGCACCCGGAAACCCAGCGTCCTGCCGTTTTACGCAGGCGCTCTGGTGTTCGTGGTGCTCTGCGCGGTGCTCCCGGTGTACAAACTCTGGGCACTGCTGGTGGCGCTGGGCGGCGCTGCCGCGGCGTTTGGCCTGGGGCAGAAATTCTGCCCGCCCCATGTGGTGGAACACGAGGTGCCGTTCCACACCGGGCAGGACGATGTGGACGCCATGCTGACCGATATCCAGCAAAAGCTCGATACCCTGCACGGCCTCAATGCTTCCCTGCCGGACCCGGCGCTCTCCGCCGCCATGGACCGGATGGAAAAGGCAGGCCGCTCCATCGTGGAAGCGGTCGAAGCCAACCCCGCCAAAGCCAAACAGGTGCGGCGCTTTGCCAACTACTATCTGCCCGATGCGGTGAACATTCTGCAGCAGTACGCCACGCTGGCGCGGCAGGGCGTCAAGGGCGAGAACGCCGCCGCCATCCGTACCGAAGTGGAACACAACGCGGCATCCATTGCCACGGCCTTTGAAAACCAGCTGGACGCCCTGTATGCCGCTGAGAGCATGGACCTCTCGGCAGACCTGACGGTTTTGCAAAACATGTTAAAGGGACAAGGGTTATAAGCTTTAACAGTAACTGTTCTTCGTACAACCTCTCCGTCACGACTAATGTCGTGCCACCTCTCCTAGTAGGAGAGGCCTTGGCAATCCCCGCAAGGTCAACCGTTTCGCCAGAGGCTCCCCTACTAGGGGAGCTGTCGAGCGGATGCGAGACTGAGAGGTTGTACAGAGCAGACGTTTGTAAAAGCGCTTCGATTCACTCGTATATTGGAAAGGAAGGAATCCCCCATGGCTGAGAACAACACTTTCAATTTTGATCTGGACGCACCCGCTACCCCCACCTTGACACTGGACCCGGTGGAAGAAGCCGCTCCTGCCGAGGAAAAGAAGCCCGAGCCTGCCCCGGCCCCGGAGGAGGTCAAGCTGACCGCTGAGGAAAAGGCCATGGTGGACGCCTTTGCGCAGAAGATCGACATTACCAACAGCCAGCAGGTGCTGCAGTACGGCTCTGCCTGCCAGAAGAAGATCGGCGATTTCTCAGAGGCCGCTCTCGCCAAGGTGTCCACCAAGGACCTGGGCGAAGTGGGCAATATGATCACCGACCTCATTGGCGAGCTGAAGAGCTTTGACGCCAACGAGGAGCAGCAGAAAGGCATCCTGGGTTTCTTCAAGAAAAAAGGCGACCAGATCGACAACCTGAAGACCAAGTACAACAAAGCCGAGACGAATGTGGAGAACATCCAGTCCATGCTGGAGGGCCATCAGGTGCAGCTGCTCAAGGACATCGCCATGCTGGATAAGATGTATGAGCTGAATATGGCCTACTTCAAGGAGCTGAGCATGTATATCCTGGCCGGCAAAAAGAAGCTGGCTGACGTGCGTGCCAAGGAACTGCAGCAGGCCATGGACAAGGCCAAAGCTTCCGGCCTGCCGGAGGATGCCCAGGCCGCCCGCGACCTGTCCGACCAGTGCGAGCGGTTTGAGAAAAAGCTCTACGACCTGGAACTGACCCGGAACATCAGCCTGCAGATGGGCCCCCAGATCCGCCTGCTGCAGAACAACAACTCCATGATGGCGGAAAAGATCCAGTCCACCATCGTCAACACCATCCCCCTGTGGAAGAACCAGATGGTGCTGGCCCTGGGCCTGGCCCACAGCCAGAAGGCCATGCAGGCCGAGCGCGCCGTTACCGACATGACCAACGAGCTGCTCAAGAAGAACGCCGACGCCCTCAAGATGGGCACCCTTGAGACGGCAAAAGAGTCTCAGCGCGGTGTGGTGGACATCGAGACCCTGCAGCAGACCAACAAGAGCCTGATCGAGACGCTGGACGAGCTGAACAAGATCCAGACCGAGGGCCGCGCAAAGCGTGCCGCCGCCGAGCAGGAGCTGACCCGCATTGAGGATGAGCTCCGCGCCAAGATGATGGAAATTCGGAGCTAAACAGAAATGGCAAACGCAGATTTTTCCAAGCAGAGCAGCACCCAGGGCCCGCGCGGCTTTGACAGCGGCAGCTACCGCGAGGCAAAGCGTGCGGACGAGGATGCCCTGCACCTGACCCCTGCCCAGCAGAAGCTGGCAGCGCTGGAGAACAGGCTTCCCGCGGCCCTGCGCAATCGCGCTGCGGCACTGGCGCTGAGCATCGTCGTGATGCTGGCCGCGTTCTTCGGATTGGGTGGGGCCAAACTCAAGGCAAAATACAACAGCGCCAGCCAGTGGTTTCCCTACGGTGTCGCCGCCGACAACGGCTATACCCTCAACGAGGAGCTGCTCACCCGGCTGAACACCGCCGCCAATGTCATCACGACGGGCACCAGCACTCTCGGGGCCGACAGCACCGAGGTGCAGGCCGCACAGACGGCACTGGACGATTTCTCCGCCTGCCTGGACGCGGTGCAAGCCGATGGCAGCAAGCAGGATCTGACCTCCCTGCCCTACTATCAGGGCAGCACGATGCACGCGCTTTATCAGGCCAACGAGGCACTTGGTGCTGCCATCGACCAGCTCTATGCAAAACTCCAGGAGCGGGCCGCGGACCCCATGAAGATGGGCGCGGTACAGGGCCAGTACGGCCAGTTCAACAGCGCCCAGACCATCCTCAGCAATCTCAATTACAATCAGGCCGTTACGGCCTATCAGAATGATACCAGCGGCTTTCCGGCAACTCTGCTGAAAGGCCTGTTCGGGATCAAGGAGGTGGAGCCTTTCGTATGAAAACGATGAAATTCCTCGCCCGGCGCGTCAGCGCTCTGGTGCTGGTGGCCACGGTAGGGCTGACAGCCCTTGTACCGGCCGCCTTTGCGGCACCGGCCAGCCTGCCGGACCTGCCCAAAGACCAATGCGTTGTGGACGATGCCAATGTCCTGAGCAGCAGCACCGTGCAGACCATTCAGGATCTGAACACCCAGCTGGATGCCAGCTGCAAGGGTGCCCAAATCGGCGTGCTGACCGTGGATTACACGGGCAGCGTCTCCACGGAGGATTACGCCGTGGAGGCCGCCAACACCTGGGGCCTGGGCAGCAGCTCTGAGAACAACGGTGTTCTCATCCTGCTGGTGATGCAGAGCCCCGAGTACGCCGACGGCGACTACTACCTGACCTGCGGCGACGGCTTCCGCAACACAACACTGGCCAGCCAGGCCAGTGCCATCGCCCAGACCATGGAGGATGACTTTGCCTCCCAGAACTACGATGGCGCCGTGACCACCTGTGCCCGGAACGTGGCCAACACCATTGCGGACATCTATGGTGTGAGCCTCAGCGGTTCTACAACCAGTAATGTGACTGGCGGAAATTACAATTATACCGACAATTACTACGAAGCCCCGGTGGCAAAGCCCGCTTTCTGGGAGACAGCCGTGGACGGCCTGTTCACCATCCTGGCCTATGGTATCGTCATCATTGCCCTGTTCTTCATGTTCGTGGTTCCTTTCGGCCACTCTGCAGGCTGGTACTGGGGCCCGTTCGGCTGGTTTGGCTGGCGGCACCGCCGTGGTCCCCGCCGCCCGCCGTATGATGATTTCGGCCCCGGTCCGGGTGGTTTCTATGGCCCCCGTGGCCCGCGTGGCCCCAGAGGCCCCCGGCCTCCGCGGGGCGGTGGATTCGGCGGCCCTGGAATGGGCGGCGGAAGTTTTGGCGGCATGGGCGGTGGACGCTCGGGCGGCAGCTTCCGTTCCGGTGGCGGCGGCTCGTTCCACTCCGGTGGTGGCAGCTTCCATGGCGGCGGCGGTGGACGCGGGCGTTAAATAAGCATGAAAAAAACTCCTGCACAGATGTGCAGGAGTTTTTTCATGCAAGCGAAATTACTTGGTGCCGTAGATACGGTCACCAGCGTCGCCCAGGCCGGGGACGATGTAGCCGTTCTCGTTCAGGTGGTCGTCCTTGGCGCCCAGGTAGATATCCACATCGGGGTGAGCCTTGTGCAGGGCCTCGATGCCTTCCGGAGCGGCGATCAGGCCGATGAACTTGATCCGCTTTGCGCCGTGCTTCTTGATCTGGGTGATGGCGTCAATGGCGCTGCCGCCGGTAGCCAGCATGGGGTCCAGCACCAGCACATCACGCTCCGCGATATCCTGAGGCAGCTTGCAGAAATACTCCACAGGCTGCAGGGTCTGCTCGTCGCGGTACAGGCCAATAAAACCGACCTTGGCGGCGGGCAGCAGGGTGAGCATACCGTCCAGCATACCCATACCAGCGCGGAGGATGGGCACCAGAGCCAGCTTGCGGCCTGCCAGCACCTTGGTCTTTGCCATGGTGATGGGGGTCTCGATCTCCACCTCTTCCAGAGGCAGGTCACGGGTAGCCTCGTAGCACAGCAGGGTGGCGATCTCGCCTACCAGATCACGGAACTCCTTGGTACCGGTCTGCTTGTTGCGCAGAATGCTCAGCTTGTGCTGCAGCAGGGGGTGCTCAACGATCATGGGGGTCATAACAACACGCTCCTTATTATTTTATATTAGGTTATGGGGTCCTTGTTTTGTTCGCCCTCTGGGGGGAGCTGTCACCGCAAGTGACTGAGAGGGCGTGGAATCAGCGATTTTCAATGGCCATCAGCTTGGCGACGCGCTTCTCGTGGCGGCCGCCCTCAAACTCGGTGTTGAGGAAGATATCCACCAGCTGGCAGGCAAGGCCGGGGCCCACTACACGGCCGCCCATGCACAGGGCGTTGGCGTCGTTGTGGCGGCGGGTGTACTCAGCGCTGAAGCTGTCGGAGCAGCAGCAGGCACGGATGCCCTTGACCTTGTTGGCGGCCATGCTGATGCCCACGCCGGTGCCGCAGAAGAGCAGCGCCTTGCTGCACTCACCCTTGACAACAGCGTCACAGGCAGGCAGAGCCATATCCGGGTAATCCACGCTGGCGGTGCTGTGGGTGCCGTAGTCGATATACTCCAGCCCCAGCTCTTCCAGGTGGACCTTGACGGCCTCTTTCAGTTCAAATCCGCCGTGGTCGGCGGCCAGTGCGATGGGTTTTGCCATTGGTATCAATCCTTTCCCTTTGTTGCTCACTTTTTTGCTTCTTCGGTCTTGGATGCTTCCGCCTCTGCAGCCAGACGCTCGGCGCGCTCGCGCTCGGCCTGGCTCAGGCGGTGATAATCCGGCAGCAGAGCCTCGGGCAGCACGGTCTCCCCGTGCCGGGCCATCTGCTTTGCCACCAGTGCCACGGCGGCGGCGCGGCCTCCCCGCAAAGCGGGCGGCACGGCCAGCACACCGGGAATTTCGCCGTACTTATTATAGCACAGAGCAGCCCCATCACCAACAAAAAACAGGGGCTTTTTGCAATTTTCTACAAATTGGGCCAGGTCAGCCACGGCACGGGCATCATCGTCCATCAGCCGCTCATGGGTCGCCAGGTCAAAGGCGGCGCTGTACACCTGGGCACGGCGGGCATCCAGCGCACAGAGCACAGTGCCCTCACCCGTGTGAGCAGCCGCCAGTGCTTCCAGGGTCGAGACCGGCGCGCAGAGCGTCTCCCGAGGGAACGCCAGCCCTTTGACGGCGGCCAGACCGATGCGCAGCCCGGTAAAGCTGCCGGGGCCTGCATTGACGCCGTAGACGTCGATATCAGCGCAGGTCAGATGGCAGAATTTGAGACAGTTGTCGATCAGAGGCATAATCGTCTCGCTGTGGGTCATGCCCGCGTCGAGATAGCACTCGTACAGCAGGCGGTCATCCTGCAGCAGGGCCACCCCCGCGGTCTTGCCCGCGGTATCCACGGCCAGAATGTTCATAGCGTTACCCCCTCTATGGTGATGCGGCGGGTGTTCTCATCCACTCGCTGGATGTCCACCCGGATGGGGTTTTCCAGGGCCAGCAGATCCGCGAAATTTTCGCTCCACTCCGCCGCCACGATGGCCCCCTGATCCAGATAATCGTAAAAGCCTGCCGCGCACAGATCGTTCTCGGTGGAGATGCGGTACAGGTCAAAGTGGGCCAGCGGGCGCGGCCCACGGTAGTAGTTAACAATGGCAAAAGTCGGGCTGCTGACCGGGTCGGTGCAGCCAAGGCCCTCGGCCAGGCCCTCGGTGAACGCGGTCTTGCCCGCACCGAGGCCGCCCGTATAGGCAATGAGCGCTCCCGGTTGGAGCACTCCGGCCATCCGCCTGCCCAGGGCCACGGTCTCGGCCCGGGAGTGGGTAATGAATTCAGACATAAATAACACCTCATACAAAAGGGGACGGCAGGTTTCTGCCATCCCCTAGTATAGTATACTTTTGCAAAAAGTGCAACGCTCAGGCCGCAAGGTCCGCGCTGAACATGCTGCGGTCGCTCTCCGGTACATGGAGCGCCGCCTGGCTGTTGCCGTAGAGCACTGCATAGGAAGCCGCTGCATGGGGACGTCGGCCGCCCTGCGCATGGTACCAGATGAGGTCATCCTCACCATAAGTCGCCTTGGCGTGCTCCAGCGCCTGCCCGACATTCTGCCCCATGATGAGGTGATTGATGGTATCCCAAAGCATACTGCGGGAGTAGACGGTGTAGACGTTGTTGACGTAGCCGATGACCGCCTGTGCCCCGCCGGAGAGGAGGGCATCCGCCATGGCGTTGTCCTCGCTGCCATCCACGCCGAGGAACTCACAGGTCTCGGAGTAGACGATGGTGTTGGAAAGCTTGCCGCCTTTATAAGCATTGCGGAAGAAATCCGAGGTAACGCAGTACATCCCGTTGACCTTGATGACCCGGTGGGCCAGCAGATCGAAGCCGTAGCGGAGGTCTTTGCCAAAGGTGGACTCTTCCGTCAGCAGCATAATGGGCTCCGTGCGGGTGCGTTTGAGGAACTTGCCATAGCTGTAAGTGTAGTAGGAGCCATGGGCGCTCAGAACGCTGACATTAAAGTTGCCCATCTTCTTGAGGTCGGCCACGGTGACATGAATGTTGATCTTGGTCTCCAGCCCCAGCGCCGACCAGAAGCCCTGCATATAGGCATAATACGGGAAGCGGGAACTGTTGATGGTGTTGTCAAAAGCGTAGTAAATCACTGCCGTGCCAAACTTTTCCACCGCCTGATTTTCGGTGCGGCGGAGCAGGGCCGCCCGGCTCTTCTGCATTTCAGCCCCCAGATCCGGCGGGAGCCGGAGCGGGAGGGCATGATCGGAAGCGGCAGTCTCTGTCCCGGCGTTTTCCTCGTCCAGCGTCTCATCCTCGGGTTCCGTGAGCAGGATGCCGCCCAGCACGCCGCAGGGGTACCGGAAACTGACCATCCCGTTTTCTTCGTCGGTATAAATGGAGTCCTTTTCCACAAGGCCCTTGGCCGCCAGCGTGTCCAGCTGGGCCAGCGCCGCGTCTTTCCGGGCGTCGGTGTCCATTTCCTGATATTGTTCACCCTCGGTCAGAGCAGTAACAGCGGCATCTGCCTGCTGCATCTCGGCTGCATCCGCCCGGGTGAGCGTCTGCTCTGCCGCTGCCGCGTCCACGGGCTGCTCCGCAAATGCAGCTGTCGGGAACACCGTGCTGACCAGTATCACCAGTGCGCAGAACGCGCACAACATGCGATGATGTTTCTGCTTCATCTTTTCTGTATCCTCCAGGAGAGCGCCGCCGGGCGGCGGTACTCTCTTTCGCGCCCGGAGAACGGCATCACGATCCGCTTTCGCCAATGTTTGCCGCCCTTTTGACGCGTTTCCCTATGCTCATTTTAGAGAGTCCCGGAAGCTTTGTCAAGCATTCCGCGCCGATTTTGCAAAGCTGTCACAGAGTGTGAAAAATCCGCGCCATCTTGCACAGAAATGCCCCCTGCTGTATAATAGCTGTGTATCTGGTTTTTGCAGTTTGCTCCCCGAAAGCAGTCCGCGGAAGCCATTTTGTAAGAAAGGCGGTGCTTTTTTGGAAAGCATTCAACGATATTGGAAGCGTACCGATAAAACTTACCTGCTTCTGTGCATCCTGAGCAGCAGCTTTGCGGTGCTGGCCCTCTCCTCCTGGGCCGCCAAGCAGGGCAGCGGCTTTGCTCTGGACGATGTTACCGGGCAGATCGTGGGCATAGGCGATTACCGCCGTGCCGTGGTGCAGGCAGGCGCGGCCGCCATTGGGCTGTGTGTTGCAGTTCTGCTCTCAAACATCGATTACCGGAGCCTCGTCAAGGTGTGGCCAGTCCACGTTGCCGTCACCTGGGGCATGGTGCTCCCCACCCTGTTCATCCGCAATGTGACCGTCGGCCCGCTGACCATTGGCTACAATGCAGGCGACACCGACAACTACTCCTGGTACAAGCTGGGCGGCTTTACCCTCCAGCCCACCGAGCTGGCAAAGATCAGCTTTATCCTGACCTTTGCCATGCACCTGAACAACGTCCGTGGTAAGATCAACGAGCCCAAGGAGCTGGGCAAGCTGCTGCTGCACATGCTGGTCCCCATCCTCATCATCCACATCCAGGGTGACGACGGCACGGCCATCATCTACGGCATCATCGCCTGCTGCATGATGTTCTCCGCTGGCTTGAGCTGGAAATATATCATCGGGGCCATCTCGGCTGCGGCCGTGGCCGTGGCCGTGGCGTTCGGCTTTTTCAGCGATAAGATCGGCAAGGGTTACCAGTGGTACCGCATCCTCGCCGTCATCGACCCGGAAAACAAAACGGGCTGGGCCCCCAGCGAAACTGTCTGGAAGAACATCATCTACCAGCAGCAGCGGGGGGAGATCGCGCTGGGTTCCGGCGGCATCTTCGGCAACGGTATTTTCGGCGGCAGCTATTACAGCGTCCCCAACGCCCACAACGATTTCGTCCTCAGCTGGATCGGCAACGCCACCGGCTTCGTGGGCTGCTGTGTGGTGCTGGGCATCCTGTTTGCGCTGGTCTGCAAGACCTTTGCCACCGGCGCCCGCAGTGAGGATATGCTGGGCAGCTTCATCTGTGCCGGCATCGGCGGTGCTCTCATGGCTCAGATCGCCGTCAATGTGGGCATGAACCTCCGCGTCCTCCCCGTCATCGGTGTCACCCTGCCGTTCTACTCGGCGGGCGGTTCCTCGGTCCTGATGCTGTATATTTGTGTTGGATTAGTACTGAGCGTTTATATGCACAATACCAAAAAGCTGTTTGGGTGAGCTTGCGTCAAGTGTAAAGTTTTCGCGCTCTGCTTGACTTTTTTCCGGAATCGCATATAATAAAAGTAGGAATGAGAAAGAGGTTATTCAACTGAATCACCTCAAAAAGGAAAGACCCCCTCGGAGTTGCCGCTCCAAGGGGGTCTTCCATTTGTTAGTGCTTGCTGTCCTTATTTGAGCCGTCAAGCCACTTGCTGATGTAATTTGCAATTACACTCGCTGCGACGGACAAAAGGAATGAGAAAATGCTATTCAAGCGAATCACCTCCCATCTCAATAAAATTGAGTGGAAAGGGCAGCAATTGTATTATAACATAGCTTTTGACAAAAGGACAGCCGCGCTTTCCTTTTGCATCATTGATCCAACTAATCGGTGCAATTCGTCTTGTAAATCAACCAAAGTCGTGGTAAACTGTGCTTTATCGCATTTTATTTACTCAAACTTTGGAGGTTTTTCATGAAACAGAACCGCATCCGGAAATGTCTGCGGGCGGCCGCGCTGGCTGTCGTGGCACTGATTCTGGTGCTGGCAGGCACCGTGTTCGCGCTGTGGCACAACGAGTTTGCCACACTGGGCTCGTTCCGCAAGCTGTCCGACCGGGACACTGCCCACCATGACGGTGCCGTCTACGAGCTGACCGTCTCCGGCGACTACTATTTCGATGATTTTCTCGCTCAGGGCGGTGCGTCGAATGACTCTGAGCTCATCTCGTTCGTCACGAAGAGCATCACCAAGGGCCTCATTCCGCTGCAGCTCAAAACCACGGATATCTCCTGCTCCGCTTTTACGGCGGACACGGCAGAGGGCGACCGGGTGTTTGGCCGCAACTATGATTTTTCTTCCACCAATACGGCCATCGTCTACACCAACCCCGGCAAGGGGCGCCATGCTTCCTACTCCACCGTGGACCTGCACTTCCTCAGCCTGGACCCGGACAAAGACGTGGAGGGCCTGGGGCATAAGCTCCTGACACTGGCCGCTCCCTATGCCCCGCTGGACGGCATCAACGACGCCGGTGTGGCCTGCGGCATCTTCATGTCCTATCAGGGCGATGGCAAGGGCACTTCCACGGACATCGACACCGACAAACCCGACCTGACCTCTACCACCCTGCTCCGGCTCATCCTGGATTACGCCGACTCGGTGGAGGATGCCGTAGCGCTGGTGGAGCAATACGATCTCCACGACTCCACCAACTGTGTGTTCCACTACATGGTGGCCGATTCCACAGGCCGCAGCGCCATTCTGGAGTGGGTGGGCTCGGATGCCGACCACGACAACGACGGCTCCCAGCGCCGCCTGAATGTCCTCTGGAACGACACCGACAGCCTTTCGGACTCCGCAGACTGGCAGGTGGTGACCAACTTCATCAAAACGCCGGACTACTACACCTCCCCCGACCAGATGCACGGTCTGGACCGCTACGAGCATCTGGCGGACCGTCTGCGTGAGACAAACGGCATCGTAGCCGACGAGGACGCCGCCATGGCCCTGCTGGCCGAGGTAGGCCGCCGCACCTGGAACAACGATGACAGCAACAGCCTCACCGTCCACAGCGCGGTCTACAACCTGACGGACAAAACGGTCCTCTGGGTGGGCAACGAGCACTACGGCGAGGATGGGCATACATTCCGCTACAGCCTGCAAAAGTAAATTTTCAAAGCGCACAAAAACAGGAGCTGCACCCGTTTGGCGGGCACAGCTCCTGTTTTCATTTGCTTTATTTTACTTCATCACAGCGCCGAAGTTTGCACTGGTGACGTTGCGGGCATAGCGGCTCAGCCAGCCCGTTTTGATGTTGGGCTCCGGGGCAACATACTTGGCCTTGCGCTCGGCCAGGACCTCATCGGAGACTTCCAGCGTGATGCTGGCGTTGGGGATGTCGATGTGGATGATGTCACCCTCCTCCACGAGGCCAATGGGACCGCCGGAAGCCGCTTCGGGGCTGACGTGACCGATGGAAGCGCCGCGGCTTGCGCCGGAGAAGCGGCCATCGGTGATGAGGGCCACGCTCTTATCCAGCTTCATGCCGGCCAGGGCAGAGGTGGGGTTGAGCATCTCCCGCATACCGGGACCGCCCTTGGGGCCCTCGTAGCGGATGACCACCACGTCGCCCGGGACGATCTGGCCTGCGTAGATGGCCGCAATGGCGGTCTCCTCGCTGTTGAAGACGCGAGCCGGGCCAGAGTGCTCCTGCATCTCGGGAGCCACGGCGCTCCGCTTGACCACACAGCCGTCCGGTGCGATGTTGCCCCAGAGGATCTGGAGACCGCCGGTGGGGCTGTAGGGGTCGTCGATGGGACGGATGGCCTTTTCGTTGAGGATGTGGGCTCCCTGGATGTTCTCCCCCAGCGTCTTGCCGGTCACGGTGGGCACATCGAGATCCAGCAGGTTCTTCTTGGCCAGCTCTGCCTGCACCGCGGCGATGCCGCCGGCGGCATACAGGTCCGGCATGTGGGTGGGGCCTGCGGGAGCCAGATGGCAGAGGTTCGGGGTGCGGGCACTGATCTCATTGAAGAGCTTCAGGTCCACAGGCACGCCTGCCTCATAGGCAATGGCCAGCAGGTGGAGGACGGTGTTGGTGGAGCAGCCCAGAGCCATATCGCAGGTCAGTGCATTGCGGATGGAGCGCTCGTTGATGATCTGGCGGGCCGTGATGCCCTTTTTGACCATCTCCATAATGGCCATGCCGGAGTGCTTTGCCAGCTGCAGGCGCTTGGAGTAGACGGCCGGGATGGTGCCGTTGCCGGGCAGCGCAATGCCGATGGCCTCGCACAGGCAGTTCATGCTGTTGGCAGTGTACATACCAGAGCAGGAACCGCAGCTGGGACAGCAGTTGCAGGTGCAGTCTTCCAGCTGTTCGTCGTTGATGAGGCCTGCTTTATAGGCACCCACCGCCTCGAACATCTTGGAGAGGCTGACCTCCTCGCCGCCGTAGGTACCGGCCAGCATGGGGCCGCCGGAGCAGACCACCGCAGGCACATCCATGCGGACGGCTGCCATGACCATGCCGGGCACGATCTTATCACAGTTGGGCACCAGCACAAGGCCGTCCAGCTGGTGGGCCATGGTCATGGTCTCCACGCTGTCGCAGATGAGCTCGCGGGAAGCCAGCGAATATTTCATGCCCACATGGCCCATGGCGATGCCGTCGCACACGCCGATGGCCGGGATCAGGATGGGGGTGCCGCCTGCCATCTGGATGCCTGCCTTAACGGCATCGGCCACCTTATCCAGGTTCATGTGGCCGGGCACGATCTCACTGTAGGCGCTCACCACGCCGATGAGGGGACGCTCCAGCTCTTCCGGAGTGTAGCCCAGTGCATAGAACAGGCTGCGGTTGGGCGCGCGCTCCGCGCCCTTGGTCACGTTGTCGCTTCTCATGGTTTGTTCCTCTTTTCCTTATAACAAAAGACCCCCTCCCAAAGGAGGGAGCCTTTCTTAGTTTTAAAAGCAGCTTTTGGCTGAACTCCTTCCGTCATCGCTTGCGCGATGCCACCTCCCTCACGGAGGGAGGCTTCATGCTGCGGTCAGACAAACGGCTCCCTCTTTGAGGGGGCTGTCGCCGCAGGCGACTGGGGGAGTTCGCTCACTTCTTCAGCCAGCTCATCATGCTGCGGAGCTCTGCACCGACTTTCTCGATGGGATGCTCTGCCTGCATCCGGCGCTCAGCCAGGAAGTGGACCTTGCGGCCGCCGTTGGGGCTCATCTCGGTCAGGAACTCGG